>MDTB01083313.1_pt1 | contig 28909 bp, 27 predicted proteins | sample 811161 | NCBI WGS metagenome assembly MDTB01 (sample SAMN05326650, study PRJNA326480) | marine metagenome | isolation source: seawater | place: Mediterranean Sea | collected 2009
GATAAATCGCTAGAAAAAAAACCTCTTATTTTTTTTAAAACCATGTTTTGCAACCCTATAAAAAACGAATGAACAGCGGCGACATGTTCCGTTAAGCAAGATTGAAGATAACAGCGGGAAAGTTGCAGCGCAAGCCGATAGTGCCGTTTGACATTATTTTTTTATGTCTTCCGACTACTTTTAGTGCCGCCTAGTACCGTCCCAATTGATCGACGAGAAAACAAAAAGTTGTATTTGACAACTCATCAAAAGAATTTTCACGTCTAATAGAACCCTTTAGATGTGTTATAATATAAATATCCATAATTTCACGCGAGGCAAACTTATGAAATTAAAAAGGGAAGACGTAACACAACTCGGAGTATTGGCAAAATTGGCCATCGATGAAAATACGATAAGCGATGTTAAGTCTAGGTTAGAAAATGTCCTTGAGTTAGTAAACCAGTTACAAACTGCTGATACCGTGAATATTGAACCGATGGCCCATCCGCAACAAGGTTTTCAGCCTTTACGTGAAGATCAAATAACAGAAGAAAATGATCAAAAAGCGTTTCAAAAGTTGAGTAAAGATGTCCATAACGATCTTTACTTGGTACCTAAAGTAATTGAATAATAGGGCCTCGTCATGCATGACATGTCAATAGCATCCCAAATCCAAGCATTAAAGACACGTGAATTCTCATCTTCAGAGCTCACTCAGCATTATTTAGATCGTATTAAAAGGCTAAATCCTATTTTTAATGCTCTAATAACTGTTACCGAAGAAAAAGCATTAGATAGCGCAAAAAAAGCTGATCGAGCACTGAATGGTGACAATAATAATGAACTTTGCGGTATACCAATCGTGCACAAGGATATTTTTTGTACGCATGGGGTTAGAACTAGTTGCGGTTCGAAAATGCTGAACGATTTTGTACCTCCCTATGACGCAACTGTTGTAAAAAACTTGGATGAAGCAGGCACAATTATGCTTGGAAAGGCCAACATGGACGAATTTGCAATGGGCTCCTCCAATGAAACCAGTTTTTATGGGTCAGTGAAAAATCCTTGGGACATTTTGAGGGTTCCAGGAGGATCATCAGGAGGATCTGCGGCAGCCGTCGCTGCTCGGATGACACCAGCAGCAACCGCCACAGATACTGGTGGTTCCATACGCCAGCCTGCTGCACTCTGCGGAGTTACCGGTCTAAAACCAACTTATGGGCTTGTCTCGAGGTGGGGTATGATCGCGTTCGCCTCAAGTTTGGACCAAGGAGGTCCAATTGCAAGAACTGCTGAAGACTGCGCCATATTACTAAATGCTATGGCGAGTTTTGATCATCGTGATTCTACTTCATTGAGGTTGCCTGAAAAAAATTACAAAGACGGAATCAATCGATCCATATCCGGTTGCAGGATCGGTATTCCAAAAGAATATTTTACTCGCTCACTAAACCCCAATGTAGAGGCAACCGTCTTTGAAACGCTCAAAGTACTTACAAATTTGGGAGCAATATTAGTCGACATTAGCCTTCCAAATACCAAATTATCAGTCCCAGCTTATTATGTTATTGCACCGGCGGAGGCATCAGCAAACTTAGCTCGATTTGACGGCGTTAGGTATGGACATCGCTGCGAAAATCCAAAAAGTCTGGAAGACTTGTATTGCCGCAGCAGAGCAGAGGGCTTCGGCGAGGAAGTGCAGCGGAGAATATTAATCGGCACTTATTGTCTTTCGGCTGGGTACCATGACGCGTATTACAGAAAAGCGCAGCAAGTTCGAAATTTAATAAAGCAAGACTTTACAGAGTCTTTCTCCAAAGTTGATGTTATAGTGAGTCCCACTTGCCCAACGCCCGCATTTAAGTTTGGCGAGAAAAGTGATGACCCTGTTAAAATGTACTTGGAAGACATTTACACAATAGCAACAAATTTAGCAGGCCTGCCAGGAATGTCTATTCCATGCGGTTTTGTTGATCAAAATCCCGTAGGCTTACAACTGATCGGTGACTATTTACAAGAGACTCGTATTCTCAACATTGCACACTGCATCCAAAGGGAGACAGATTGGCATAAACTTTCACCAAAAGAGCCATCGTGATGCGCTGGGACACAGTAATTGGTCTTGAAATCCACGTTCAACTTTCAACTGTCACAAAAATATTTTCCGGCGCTAGCACTCTTTTTGGAGCAAAACCTAATAGTCAAGCATGTGCTGTTGATCTAGCTATGCCAGGAACACTCCCAGTCCTTAATTCTAAAGCAGTTGATCATGCAATTATGCTCGGGCTCGCTATAAATGCAGAAATCCCAACCATATCAGTTTTCGAGCGAAAAAATTACTTTTACCCTGACCTTCCTAAAGGTTACCAAACCACGCAATTAGAGCGGCCAGTTATTGGTAAAGGTAAAATACCAATTGTTTTGGAAGACGGAACCATCAAGGAAATAAGAATTCATCATGCTCACCTCGAGGAAGATGCTGGAAAATCGTTGCACTCGGGAGATTTTGATTCGGACCTCTCTGGCATCGATCTAAATCGGGCTGGCATTCCGCTGATTGAAATAGTCACAGAGCCCGATTTATCGAGCGCAACCGAAGCAGTAATCTTCGCAAAAAAGCTGCACAGTCTCGTAACTTCATTAGGAATTTGCGATGGACGAATGGCGGAGGGATCTCTCCGCTTTGATGTGAATGTTTCAGTTCGACCAAACGGTACTAATGAGCTCGGTACACGTACTGAAACGAAAAACCTCAATTCATTCAAATTTATGGAGGAGGCAATTTTATTGGAAGTCGATAGGCAAATCGACATCCTAGAAAATGGAGGATCTGTAATACAAGAAACCAGACTCTACAATGGAGAGACAAAGACTGGGTATTCAATGCGAAGTAAAGAAGAGGCCAACGACTACCGATACTTTCCGTGCCCCGATTTACTTCCAGTTGCGATCAATAAATCTTACCTTAAAAAAATCCGAAAAAAATTACCTGAATTGCCTGACGAAAGATCAACTCGATTAGTTGCTGAATATGGTATTGGCACATCTGAAGCTAATTTACTCGCTGCAACTAAAGAAATATCTGAATATTTCGAAACTGTGGCAATTACATCAGAGAACTCAAACCAAGCCGCAAATTGGACGCTTGGAGAGTTAATGAGTCGCTTAAACACTGCGAACTTGCCAATTATAGAAAGTCCTGTTTCTGCAGAGGAGTTGGGAGTGCTAATTAGGCGTATTTGTGACAACACTATTTCTGGAAAAATCGCAAAACAGGTCTTGGATGCTATTTGGAAAGGTGAGGGAACTACAGACGTCATTATTAAAGAGCGAGGTTTCAAACAACTAACAGATACCAAGGCTCTGAATAAGATAGTAACTTCCGTAATATCTGACAATCCTAAAATGGTATCCGATTTTATCAACGCAGACCCTCAACGTCGTAAAAAGAAGCTGGGCGGCCTAATGGGACAGATTATGAAACGATCTAAGGGCCAAGCAGATCCAAAGCGAGCAAATGATCTTTTATCCCATAAATTGCACGAAATAATAAACGGAGAGAGTAATTAATTAAGCAAAACTCAAATTACCGATTTTGAGAAGTTAGCATTATGAATATCTAGCAAAGTTTCATAAACATACCTAAGTTTGTCTTCCAAACCGCAAATAACATAAGTATCTTAGTGTTTACTTCAACAAACTGGGTGATTCATCTTATAGTCTTCGAAAAACTTAAAATAGTTATTTATTTTCAACTGCTTAACAAATCTAATAAGTCAGCACTTATAATCTTTGTTATGCTAATATGATAAATAGTAAAGACAGATGTATTAATCACCCTTAAGGAGCTGTTACATCAGACATACAGGAGTTGTTAATGACAGAAACAGAACAAGAATTCGAATTTTATGTAGGTCCTGCCACTCATTTGGAAGGAGCGTCGCTTGCAATTGACGGAACAGCAAGAATAGATGGCAAGATTGTGGGAAAAGTCTCGGTTAAACATCTTATTGTTGGAGTAGGAGGGGTCGTTCAGGGAGATATTTCAGGTGAGACGGCAACTATAGAGGGCACTGTAGAAGATACTCTGTCACTTACGGGAAAACTTACCGTGTGCGCGTCGGGTAGGATTCGAGGGAAAATTCAATACGGCGCATTACAAACGGAAGAGGGCGCTAAGCTTGTTGGAGAAATAACCACTGATTGGGATCAAGATCTTGGACAGCCAGTGGTGTCCAGTCGTTTAGAGGCATTTAACGCAGGTGCAACCATGTCGGGCGATGGCCAAACACTGGAAACGTGATCGTTCTGCTAAATTTAGGCAAAGACTGATGTAATAGATATGATCCCAGGCCAAGCACTCAGATCAGCAGCAAGGCCCAAAACCGTCATCTTTGGTAATTCAAAAGGTGGCGTGGGCAAAAGCACGTTGGCCCTTTTGATGGCCCTTGGACTGGCCACTCGTCACAGGGATGCTAGTGTAAAATTAATTGATTTGGACCCACAAGGAACCAGCAGTAATTCATTACAAAGGTTCTGTGATCAAAGATTCTCGGTGATACAAGGCACCACACTGCGTTATGATGATGGATCTCCTAACAACGAAAATATTCTCAAGCAAATAGAAAAAGAACGGTTAAATAACTTTAAAAAACGCTTTGTTGTGCTTGATGGAGCAGCTGGGCACCAACCTAACAATAGTGCGTTTCTTCATCATTGTGACATGATGCTGATCCCTACTTCAGTAAGCGACGCCGATATTTATGCCACGCGAAGTTATATCTCTGGGCTACACGCACTTTTCAGTGCACGTGGCAACAGACAACGGGCCGCGAGCCCAGTTTTAGTTATTCTCCCCAACCTGGTCGACAGCCGAGAGGAATTTAATGAACTCCGACATGCGCTCTCTAAAGAGCAAGCTTACTTGGGAAAACCCCTTTATTATTCTCCGGCGTTCAGACGAGCATTCCGAGAGCAGCGTGATGACCAAAATATTCGTATCATATTTAATCAAACACAACCTTATACTCTTTGGCTTACAAGCTTGGTCACGCAATCTCACCGACTTGACAAAAAACCCGAAAAACTATTTCAACTTTAAACAATAAAACCTTCTAGAAATGAATGGCATACATTTGCTGTACTTACACGTGAGAACATTTAAAAATGAAAAAAAAGCGGAATTTTCCACAAAAAATTTGTAAGATTTGCAATCTCCCTTTTTCATGGAGGAAAAAATGGAAGAAAAACTGGCCGCAAATACGTTACTGTTCACAACGATGTAGAAATCAATCCCGACTGAGAAATTTACCTAACAGGACGTCATTAACATAAATCAAGAAGAAAAAAATTTGCCTTCAATGGTCGATATTCTGGTCATTGGCGCTGGTTTAGCGGGCCTATCCGCAGGTAAAAAGCTAGCTGATAAGGGATATCAGGTGTTAGTTGTGGACAAAGGGAAATCGGTTGGAGGGAGACTTGCGAGCCGTTCACTGGAATCTGCCAGCTTTGATTATGGCGCTCAATTTATGACCGCCAAAGACCCAAGATTTCTCGACCAAGTAAATATCTGGGTCTCTAACGGAACTGCAGAGTTATGGTTCAGAGGATATCCTGGACGGTCCGAAAATTATAAAAGATGGCGGGGAGTACCCAACATGAAAGAGCTTGCGAGGAGCTTAGCAGGCGCGCTAAACATAAATACCGCAAGACATGTACTAAGAATAACTTTGCAGCAAGGCCTTTGGAGAGTTGATTTTAAAGACGGTAGTGTGATCTGCGCTAATAATATCCTTCTTACCCCGCCTGTGCCACAATCTCTGGAAATAATTGACCGAGGTAATACAAAACTCAGTCAAGATCAACGGTTTAGATTACAACAGTTGACGTATGATCCATGCATCGCAATGTTGGCCCTACTTGAAGGACCAAGTAAAATTATTTCCCCCGGGATATTAATTCCTAATAGTGATGATATAGACTGGATTAGCGATAACATGAAGAAAGGAGTGTCCCAAATACCATCTGTCACAATTCACGCTTCTTCCGACTTCAGTAAAACACATTTCAATGAGGATAGCGATGAAGTGGGCAGAAAGATAATTAAACTCTCAAAATCGATGCTTGGAGTCGCTGTCAAACATTTTGCCATACATAGATGGCGTTACAGTAAACCCAAATATGTGGACGCAGAACGTTTTATGCTGATTCAGAATAATCCAACTCTCATCATTGCAGGGGACGCTTTTGCAGGACCACGGGTCGAGGGGGCTTTTCTATCAGGATGCTCTGCCGCCGAGGCGCTTATCGCACACTTCGAACAGTATTAGGCAAAAAGTTATTAAAGTCCGGTAAGCATAAAATTGATCTACGATGGTTAAAAGGTCAAATTACATTGAGTAATGAATGATTTTCCCGAAAGAAGTTTCTGCCGTAACCCAAAGTTGATTACTCCGGATGATTCAATAATAAAAAACACTAATAATCGATTACTTTTCAAAAACTACCTATATTATTGGAGCATCTCTAAATCCTTTAATTACTGACTTATCGGCAAGCAAGAATTCCGAGCGACCATCTGTCATCAAACGGACCTTGCTAATAGCAAGGGGACTTAAAACAGCCCGTAAATCACCCATAGAATGTCCAAATAGTGGTAAAGTATCTATATGCTTAGGAGACTGTGTTATGTGTTGCGTGTCTAAAACCCCGTAATTAAAAGTTGTCATCTTCTCGATATTCATACTTCCAATACAATATGCTTTAGTCGAAGTTTTGAGGAATGGTCTCAAAGCCTGCATAAACGCCTTTACGTATGTTCTCTTGAGAAAATAAAAAAAATCCCAAAATAAACAGACATCTAAAGTAATTCCAGGCTTCAAGTTAAGCATCGAGCAAAACAGTTTTTCCAGAGTGGACGGTGGAATATCAGGCTGAGATCCACTCAAGAAGGGATCAGAATAAAGATCAGGGAAGAATAAGTTACACTTTTGGCTGCTGCAATATTCTGCAAAAAAAATCTACGGTTGCTGACCCCGCACATCCAACATTGAGTACATACAATGGAGTAGTTTTGGGCAAATCTCGCCAAATCTCCTCAAATATTTGAGAGTTGAGGAATGAGCAGTCATTTACCGAATTATTGATCTCCTTATTCATGTTGTCCATGCCCACCAATTCTCAAAGACCAAGTGATTGCTCCGAACTAAAATTAAGGCTATGTTCAAGAGGACTTAGCGGCCTCACCACTATCAACTGAATTCGCCGTTACTTTACTAGGCCTCATGTTCGGGGCAGGCGGTACTGTGGGATCCATTTCAATGGTACCCTTGAATTTCGCACCATCTTCCAGCGTTACCCTAGGTGCATCAATGTTGCCAAGAACATTTCCACTTTGACAAACTACTACTTTTTCCAAACCAGTTATGTCTCCTTTCACGGTACCCTCAATAACAACCACATGCGCCCTAACGTCAGCTAACAAATTCCCAGAAACGCTGACAAAAACCTCGTGCTCCTCAGAATTAATACTACCCTCGACAGTACCATCAATCTGAATATTCTCCTCAGATGTGATCTGTCCGACGACCTTGACAGTTGATCCGATAACCGCTTTAAATAATTGACCATCAGGCGCCCTGGCTATTAATTCGCCTTTCTGATCAATAGATTTTTTACTTTTTTCAAACATAATTTCTTACCTCGCTTTTTTAAATGAACTTATCAGCCTATACGTCCGCAAGTTAGCGTATCTAGGAAAAAAAAACATCTCCAACACATTACAAATGCTCAATTTCATTATTTGAGTGCAAGCAACGATCCGCTCGTTGCTCCAAATGAGCCTAAGACGGCCCTCTTAAGCCAATACGGTCCCTTATTTTCTTGATCATTTGAAGAAGCATTCGCTTAAACAATTTGGGTCTCACGTACTCTTTTCAGCAGGCCGCATGTTTCTATCTAGATTTGCCTGATCTCGATTGTAAGTGACCAACTCGGCTCTTATTCTCTCGCCTAGCTATGGCGATTCAATCTTCGAGATACAGCATTATTTTATTCCCTAGATCTGGTTGCTTTGGTGCTAACTCTATTTTTGCGTAATTGGTTCTCTTGGTCTTCCATTTCACCATGAAACAGAACACCTTGTGATCTTCCATTAAATAAAACTTTTCCAGAGTATGTCGCAGTATATTACGATCATGAGAAACGAAAATTAAGGCGCCTCCATCACTTTTCGAGGTATAAATCATGGCGCGCCACATATCAAGATTAAAATCGTTTTCAACTCATCAGAAAGCAATAGCGGGGCGAGGACAAATTATAAATGCTAAAGCCTATCTTGATTAATCTCCCCCAAAAAACTCTAAACTGGATTTAATGCTCTCCCATCTAAAAATCGAGGCCCCCAGAATTGCTTACTTCCTAATCCGATGCCTCAGGAAAAGCTCTTCTCAAATTCTGCAAGTCGCTCACACTTTAGTCCCGACTTTCTATTTGATGCTGAGCGAAATATTCTCCTTGCAATTGTTTTTCAACCATACAATTACCACTTTAAAACTTTAGAGATTCAAATAATCCGGATAGCTAACTCAATTTACTAGAACCGCTTGCCCCAAAACCAATATCTTCTTACCTGATTAAATATCTAGATTTACTCAAGCAAGGACGCTGTTTATTACATACTCAAAATAAGGATTATTCAAACAACCAAAGGAGACGCGACGATTTAAAACTCCAAGTAAGGAAAATAAAAAAGCGAATCAACATTTGTTGATGTTACAATTTTTACTCGTTTGAGCGCTTTCAGTGACTTTGCGCATGACGTGCCCCTCTCGCCTCGGAACCAAATTGATCAATAAATCCCCCCACCTCTCGACGTCGGCGCTCCTTTATTTCATAGGTTTTTACATGACGTGACGAATAACCGAACCGCATTTTTTCAAAACTAAAATAATTTCCGATATACATTTGCCAATATTGTTTTTCTATGTGGATTATTGATTACTCAGCATGATCGAGGAATTCTCTAACATGGAAAATAACTATTTCCACTCTCCGATAATCGTTATACCACTGCACCAGCTAAGGTCCGCCTCTATGTGATTAGTTGGCTTATCAATCAGGATTACCACTGAAGGATCTATGCACGCTTGAGTCAAGAAAAACCATAACCGCTGATCACCAGACAATTGACTATATGATACATTTATTTAAGCTTGGAAAAAGCCTATTCTATGAAAGAACATTTATGCACAATGATTAACATCAGAACAGTGAATGTTTTCTGATCTATCAGAAACAACCACAAACTTTCATACTCTTTACCGGCCTCTGCAGACTGTATTTCAACCTTGATTTGTCGTAAATCTTTGTCTTCAGCGATCACGAAATCTAGACTTATTGGGTCATATAAAATAATTTCTTGCTCTAGATTTGCAAATTTCCGTAGGGAAAATTTGGCAAATGTGCCGGCATCGAAAGTGAGGTGGCCCAAAAGTGTCTTTACTAAGCTAGATTTCCCAAAAACCGTTAAGTCTTATAACTCGATCTTTTAAACAGCATAAATCGAGAGATTGGCGTTTTTAAAAAGTAATTTATCCTAGCGACTTAGTCCAAAATTGGCAAATCTGATCACACGACAATATCATCTTCAATCAAAACCCAAAAAACCGCCTGATTGGTGGCGCCATAATTTCGCATAGATACGATTTAAGGCTAGTAAGTCTTTATGACATCCCTCTTCCACGATTTCGCCTCGATCGAAAACTATTAAACGGTCCATCGCTGCGATAGTCGAAAGCCTGTGTGCAATAGCGATAACTGTCTTCCCTTGCATCAAGCGATCAAAACTAAGTTTTATAGCTGCCTCAACCTCAGAATCGAGTGCAGAGGTAGCCTCATCAAGTATCAGAATCGGCGCATCCTTCAATAGTACTCGGGCTATCGCTATCCTTTGCCGCTGCCCTCCGGAAAGAGTCACACCACGTTCTCCTACATGTGCGTCATAGCCTCTCCTTCCTTCGGAGTCTTGAAGCTCTAGAATAAATTCATGCGCCTCTGCCCGGAGCGCAGCATCAATCATTTCTTCTTCTGAAGCCTTGGGTCTTGAAAACAGAATGTTTTCTCTTACCGATCGGTGTAAGAGCGAGGTGTCCTGCGAAACCAACGCGATTTTGCTTCTCAAACTATTTTGCTGGACCTCGGCTATATTCTTTCCATCAATGGTGATCTCTCCACTCTGGATATCATAAAATCTCATTAACAAGTTGACCAAGGTTGATTTTCCAGCGCCACTACGTCCGACGACCCCCACCTTCTCGCCAGACTCAATCCTCAAGTCAAGGCCCCGAAAAACTGGGCCACCGTGCTCAATAGTTCGGTTGTTATAAGCAAAATGTACCTTTTTAAAATCAATGACGCAGTCGTTTACCTGCAACTCCTGAGCATCAGTTTGGTCAAAGACCTCATTTGGTACAGAAAAAGAATTAATACCGTCCTGAACAACACCTAGGTTTTCAAAAAGATTAGCAATTTCCCACATAATCCAATGTGACATGCCCGTGAGTCGAATTGCTAACCCGATAACAACCGCTATCGCCCCCGGCGAAACTATGCCATCTAGCCAAAGCGTGATCCCAAGCGCGGATGTTGAGAAAATTAATAACACATTAAGGGACCACATTGTGATATTTAACAATGTAACCAGACGCATTTGGGGGTGCACGGTACTCAAGAATTCTCCCATACCTGTCTTAACATACATTGATTCACGATTGTTGTCAGAGAATACTTTGACCGTGAGAATGTTCGTGTAGCTGTCTACAATCCTGCCAGTCATTAGCGACCGAGCATCAGCTTGTCGCGTCGATATTTTTCTCAACCGTGGGACGAAGATTCGTTGAATAACAATAAAGAGCACTAACCAGATGAACAGTGGTATACACAGCATTGGATCTGCGCTTGCAATCAAGAAAATAGTCGTTATTAAATATACCAAGATGAACAAAAGCACGTCCAAAATTTTCATAACGACGTCACGAACAGCCAACGCAGTCTGCATGACTTTGGTTGCAATTCGCCCACTGAACTCATTTTGAAAATAGGCGTAACTCTGACTCAAAAGATATCGATGCATGAGCCATCTGACTCGCATCGGAAAGTTGCCCATCAACGTTTGATGAATAACTAGAGATCGTATTGACTCAAGCGAGGGTATGACCAAAAGAACAAATACAGTCATCATAAGAAGAAATGGCCACATTTCCTCAATAAAATTCTCTTGCTTTTGAAGCGCCAGCCAATCCACTATGGACCCCAAGAATCCGAAAAGCATCGCCTCAGAAATAGCCATCACAGCTGTAAGCGAAGCCATAAAAATAAGCCACGGCTCGGAACCACGAGTGAAGAACTTACAAAATGCGAAGAGAGTATTTGGAGGTTGGTGCGGCTCCGCTGGCGGAAATGGGTCCAAGCGCCTCTCGAAAAAAGCAAACATTTTTTTTCCTTACGCCAGTCCACCCAATAATCGCTATATTACTTTAATAACAAAGTACCGAAAATAAGGAGATTTTATTTATCTTATGATATTACGCAATAATCTATTTATACGAAAAAAAACCAATCTGGACGTAAACATCTACAAAAATATGCGTGATCATGATAGCGTAAATCAAATAAATGGAATTGAGCCATCAAACTTGTTCGCGGTTCATTTTGCATCAACATTGCCAATAATAGTCTGGACGGTGATCAGTTTATATTTTAAAACAGCAGATCTTTTGGGGTACAAAATTGGCAAATTATAAATATGATCTAATATTATTTGGTGCTACAAGCTTTGTTGGCGTCATTCTGAGTAGGTACCTTGTTTCTCAAACGAATTTTAAAGTAAATTTTAAATGGGCTTTAGCAGGGAGATCTCAACACAAACTAAAACAACTTCAGGTTAGTCTCGGAGCCACATTCGAAACCCTTCCATTCGTTATTGCTGATTCTGATGATATAGAATCGCTCCGTAATCTCTGCAGTTTAACAAGACTAATAGTAAGCACAGTCGGTCCATATGCCTTGTATGGCGAGAATCTTGTTGCAACTTGCGCCGAGACAGGGACTGACTACTGCGACATCACCGGGGAGGTTCAATGGATTAAACGAATGATTGATCAGTACCAAGTTGTAGCCCAATCTAGTGGGGCTAGGATAGTGAACAGTTGCGGTTTTGACTCGATCCCATCAGATGTCGGTAATTATTTTTTACAGGCAAAAGCGCTAGAAAAATTTCAGTGCTATCTACCCTACGTCTCCATGCGGGTTGCAAAAATCAGCGGTGGGGTGTCTGGGGGTACGATAGCAAGTTTTATCAGCACAATAGAGGAAATAAAAGCTGATCCTCGTCTGAGCCGTGAGATGGCAAATCCGCGATACCTGTGTCCAGAATATAGCCCTGAAAACAATCTGCAAACAAAATTAAAAAGAAAACGTTTTGACAATTACTTTGCCTCTTGGATAGCGCCCTTCATCATGGAAAATATAAATAGTCGAATCGTAATGCGTTCTTCTTGCTTAGGAGGAATCAACTATGGAGCCGATTTTACCTATGATGAGGCGATCCTTACCGGAAAGGGTCTTTTAGGCCTGTTAAAATCCCTCGGTATATCTTTCACCTTAAGTGCATTGTTGTGGTGTCTTTACTTTCGAACCACTCGGGGCATCTTAAATCTGTTTTTTTTACCCGCGCCCGGTAAAGGGCCCTCACAAGACTCTCAAAAACGAGGTAGTTTTAAAATCCAAATGTTAGGAAGAAATCATGAAAATCAACAACTTCACGTTTGCATCAAGGGCGACAGTGATCCTGGGTATGGAAGCACGGCAAAAATGCTCGGACAATGTGCTTTATGTTTGTTAGAGACTCCAAAAACTAAAGTTCCAGGAGGATTTTTAACCCCATCGGCCGCAATGGGGGGTATGCTTATATCCCGACTTCAAAGGAATGCGGGATTAACTTTCGAGGTAGAAAAACTCTGAATTTACACACTAAACTCCATTTTTTGTTCTCTGAGTACCTCAATTGGATGAGCTTAAATAATATTCTTAAACATCGTACACCGATAGTTTTCTTTCAGTTACAATAGGGTCTCAGGGAGAAAACCACCTAACATTCGAAAACTTTCATACAGCGCGAAAACTATGGCTCAATACGTTTACACAATGAACCGGGTTGGAAAGATTGTTCCCCCAAAACGAGAGATTTTAAAAGACATTTCATTATCGTTCTTTCCCGGAGCTAAAATCGGAGTTCTAGGACTTAATGGTGCTGGTAAATCGACACTTTTAAAAATAATGGCCGCCATAGACACAGATATTCAAGGCGAAGCTCGGCCAATGCAAGGAATAAAAATTGGCTACTTAGCACAAGAGCCAGAATTAGATATCGAAAAAACTGTTCGTGAAAACGTCGAGGATGGAGTTCGCGAGGCTGTAGATGCACTTGCTGGCTTAGAACAGGTATATATCGATTATGCGGACGAAAATGCTGATTTCGAAAAACTAGCCAAGAAGCAAGAGGAACTGGAAGCAATCATAGAAGCCACAGACGCACATAATCTTGATAATACGCTAGACATTGCCGCAGATGCTTTGCGTTTGCCACCCTGGGAATCTAGGATAGAATCACTTTCAGGAGGAGAAAAGAGGCGTGTCGCCCTCTGTCGGCTACTTCTGTCAAGACCAGATATGTTGTTGCTAGACGAACCGACAAACCACCTAGACGCCGAATCGGTTCATTGGTTAGAAAAATTCCTCGAAGAGTTCACCTGGACCGTAGTAGCTGTAACTCACGATCGCTATTTTTTAGACAATGTCGCTGGCTGGATACTCGAGCTGGATCGAGGCCACGGTATTCCTTATGAGGGTAACTATTCGATGTGGCTGGGTGCAAAAGAAAAACGCTTGCACACCGAATCTAAACAGGAAGCATCGCGTCAACGCGCAATAAAACAGGAGCTAGAGTGGGTTAGACAAAATCCGAGAGGTCGGCAAGCAAAGAATAAAGCTAGACTAGCACGCTTCGATGAACTCAATTCACAAGAGTTCCAGTCCCGAAATGAAACAAACGAAATATACATAGCCCCGGGCGAACGGCTCGGTGAGAAAGTAATAGTACTTGACAAAGTATGCAAAGGGTTCGGCAGTGCGTTGCTAATTAAAGATTTGTCTTTATCTATTCCTAAGGGTTCCGTCGTAGGAATTATTGGCGGAAACGGAACTGGAAAATCGACGCTTTTCCGAATGATTGCGGGAAGCGAGGAACCTGACAGCGGGTCAATCATAATCGGTGATACCGTAAAAATAGCTTTCGTAGAACAAAGTCGTGATTCCTTATCTAATGATCAAAATGTCTGGGAGGCCATTTCAGAGGGTCAAGATTTACTTCGAATCGGTAACTATGAGGTGTCTTCACGAGCATATGCAGGTCGTTTCAATTTTAAGGGTTCTGACCAACAAAAAAGAGTGGGCGATTTATCTGGAGGGGAACGGGGACGCCTTCACCTAGCCAATACTTTGAAGCAGGGTGCTAATGTGTTATTACTAGACGAACCCTCTAACGATCTTGATATTGAGACATTACGTGCTTTGGAGGAAGCAATACTCTCGTTTCCAGGGTGTGTCTTGGTAATTTCTCACGACCGTTGGTTCCTTGATCGCATCACCACTCACACACTAGCCTATGAGGATGATGGTGAAATCACTTTTTTTGAGGGTTGTTATAGCGCTTATCATGATGATTTTGTGGAACGAAAAGGCTCCGAAATTCAGCCCTCACGAATTAAACACAAGCGTCTTAAAAGTTAGGCAATTTATATGGCATCTATCTGGCACACTAAACCAGACTTACAATATATCAACCAATACATCCTTTCAGGTACCATAGATAGTCATCTCGGTATTTCAATGACGGAAGTGGGTGACGACTTCTTATCGGCAACTATGCCGGCAGACGCTAGGACTTTCCAACCCAGCGGTATCATCCATGGTGGAGCGAATGTCGTGTTAGCAGAAACATTGGGCAGCACTGCCGGACACCACGTTATCGACAGAGATTTCCAGCAATGCCGAGGTCAAGACATAAGCGCTACGCACCTTCGTCCAGTTTATGAAGGTGTGGTCACAGGAACAACCCGGCCAATCCACCTAGGACGACGTTCCCATGTATGGGAAATACAACTTCGTAACAGTGCAGGGAAACTCACTTGTGTGGCTAGACTTATTCTGGCAATAATAGAAAAAAATAAAAACAAGGTCCGAGGGTAAGATTAGTTTACGCCCACTTCAAAAAAAATACAAAAAACTTACTTTACGGTCGCGAGATGATTTATCCAGAAACATAATCACCTGTACGAATATCTTGCCTCGGTGTCACTTCAATGAGGAATCAAAATATTTCAAGGGATACCCTAGCTTTTCGGTTAGTACAAACACTGCGAAAGGTTTTCTCCATTAGAATGTGAAGAGCTATCAACCATCAATGTTTACTGAGCGTATCCAATATTCTAGTTTTGGATATAACTGTTGCAGCGCACTCGCAGCCTCTTCCGCAAGCCGCCGGTTCCCGAACTCGCCATAAAGCAAGAGAGTAAGTACTTTTTGCTGTTTTTTTATATTTGTAACCCATAACCTACTTAATTCACTGACATACTTATCCCGATGTTTTATTGCAGCATCTCGTGAGGAATATGCTCCCAACTGAATCGTCCATACAGTATCTGGCGATGCTCCACCAAAATATTCTCCTTGCTTAACGGAACGAGAGGATGGCACCCTGTCAAGGCCATATATTACATTGTCTCTAAATTCTTTTTTGCCACCAATATAAGAATCTTCAGAGTGACATCGCCATACGGATCCAAATTTTTCGTCACTCGAGCAAGACCAAACAACGAGATCCGAGTGGTTATCATTTGAATAACTAAACTCAGTACTCTTGATGCACCCATTTAATGCTAAAACGCAAAACAAGATAATAAGAAGACGATTCATAAAAGTAATTCTACTAAGATTTTTATTCACACCTGAAAGAAAGGTTAAGAGTTCAACGATACAGTGAAATACAGATTTAGTGCTAAATTTCAACATAAATTAAATAGTGACACATATAGTCGTGTTCATTTTGGACAACATGATCACCTTTTTTACTAATTTGACATCGAAAAAAGTGTTTCAAAGGAGACATTGAACGTCTCAAGTGACACCGTTTAGTACACAACTAGGGTGCAACAATAGATTTTACTTCCCCTAAGCACTATCAAAGTACATCTCATAAAATAAATTTTCCACCAAAAACATGTACATAAGTATAAGCAAAAGCTTACAGCAAAAATCTTAGGCGCTTTACAATTAACTTGAGGAGGTCTGGATCGCTCGAGTGGTAAGCTTTCCATATTTATGCAGAATTTTTCAACAACATGCTTAGTATCAATTATTTGGTGAGTAGCATGCTAAAGTCTTGCCATTGGGGACGGTAGTGCCGCAAACGTGCTGATTGGGAATTAAAAACTTGATGAGTTGTGTCCTGGAAAATTCGATAGCTAGTGACACTCCAGAATCAGTATTTGAGGTCTTTCAGCTCACCTTTGCGATATTTACCTCCGGTGTCATTGTTGGCAAATTCGCTACAGGAATGCGCTCTACTTCTGTGCTTGTATTCAGTAGCTTATAGTCCATATTTGCTCACATGCCCACAACCCACTGGGTTTTGGGAGGTAAATAGTTAGGGGAATGGCGCTACGCGATTTTGTTGGAGGCACGGTGTTGCGCATTACAGGGGGCGTTGCGCCTCTTGCAGCAGCATTAGATATCGACAACCGCTATGGGTCCCCCAATCAGGCAATGCTGCCATAGTCTGACTATTTTAAGGAAGGGGGCGGCATGCTTTTGGAAGGCAATTTTAGTTTTAATACATAATAGGCGCTAGCGGCTTATAACGTCTTGTTAGGGCAATATTTGCTAGACACAGCTAAAGTCACAGGGGCACTCACTTTAATAATGAGGGCATGGGCTAAATTCGGAAATCCTTCTTCACTGGGAGCCATAACTGGAATTGTCGCGGGCATGGGCACAATCACTCCAGCTTCTCGTTTGGTTGGTTCCGCCGGCTCGTTAAGTATTGATGTTAGTTTGGGTGTAATGTGTCATCACGTGATGCAAGCTATAAAGTAGTATTTTGAATTGATGACTCACTCATTATTTCTCCTATTCACGGAGTTGGCGGAACGCTAAGAACGGTGTGTGCTGGTATTTTTGCCTACGATCATCTGGGTGTCCTCAGCGGTCAAGGGTATGGAGAGGGGTTATTATGAGCTTACAACTCTACGTCCAGCTCGTTGGTGTCATGAGCACGGTCGTATATAAAGCATTGGGCTCACTATTACTTTTGAAATTGGTAGCAAATCTTTGAGGATTCAGAATCGACTCAAAGGAGGAGACACAGGGGCTCAATTTGGCCGAGCACGATGGAAGAAATTATGATCTCTAAAAAATAGTCACACCAAAAAGTGGTGGGCACATTAACCAACAAGTTACGTAGCGGGGCCTTTAATTAATATCATCAGCTTCTCTGCCAATTAACTGCCATATTCACGGTACTGATCCAAATATTTGCACATATATGTCGCTCCATCAAGAGTTCGGTAGGTTGCTCTTTGGATCAAATCAGGAGGAAGTAGGTACAGATGTCCTCCCTTAACGGCGGTAATGTTCTTCCATCGGCTCCAAGTTTTTTTCCAAGACTCTAATCGCTCATGCGTGCCACTAGTTATTATGACTTCTGGATCAAATTTCATGATCGTCTCAATATTAACACGAGGCACCAATGGTGAAGAAGTTGCAAAAATATTAACACCACCGCATATTTTAATCACATCACTGACTAAGTGTTCGCCATTCAGGGTCATAATGGGTTCATCCCATATTTGATAAAAAGTTTTTACCCTCTTTTTGTCTCCATATAACTTATTGAGATGCCCTAACTTTTCGTAAAAATTGGCCGCAGCGCGTTTGCTTTCAAATGTTTTATCCGTTAGCCTGCCCAGCTTTTTTAAAAGCTCCGGAATGTGCGGCAGCTTTGTTACTTCGATAACAAAAACCGGTAATTTTAGCTCGTCAAGACGCTGAACGATTTCATAACCATTACCCGAGCTCCAAGAAAATATGAGGTCAGGCTGTAAACTCAAAATAAGTTCATAATTGACCAGCGCATGATTATTAACTCGAGTGATAGTTTTGGCCTCATCGGGATAATTACTAAACTCATCTACACCAACAATATTACCTCCGGCACCAATATGGAAAAGAAGTTCAGTTATGTTGGGTGCTAAACTAATGATCCTTTTTGCTGGCTCTGCCAAGGTTATTTTACGTTTTAAATCATCGATTTCCGTAATATTGCTAAAAGCAATAGCTGGAAGTAAAGTACACGTCGTGCCTATGCTAATGATTGAGATTACAAAAAGCGTGAAGAGTTTCACCAATTAACCACTATATTTTTTCCAGTTTCAGGGTGTTTGATAACATAAGGGTCTATGCCGAAGACATCAGAAATTAGTGTTTCACTGAGAATCTTGTCTGGCGCTCCCGCCGAAACAACAGAACCTTTATCGAAAACAATAACATGATCTGCAAAACGGGTCGCCAAATTTAAGTCATGTGACACAATAATGACCCCAATACCACGTTGCGCAAAATCGGACACAAGTTCCATCATCAATCCCTGATGCGAAAGATCGAGGGCGGCTGTTGGCTCATCCAAAACTAAGAATTGCGCTCCAGTTGAGGTCGGCTCCCATATTTGAGCCATTACTCGGGCAAGTTGGACTCGCTGTTTTTCACCTCCGGACATTTTAGTGAAAAGTCGTTCCTCCAGATGCATAGCATCTACGGCCTTGAGGGCCTCTCTGGCAATTTCAGCGTCTCGTAAAACACCAGATCGGTGTGGAATACGTCCCAATGACACCACCTCCAAAGCAGTAAATGGAAACTCAAGCGAGCTATGTTGAGGGAGCACGCTAATCATTCTTGCACGCTGTTCAGATCTCCACTCAACAAGGTCCTTCCCGTTAAAAATGATCCAACCACAAGTTGGTGCGAGATCACCACTCAAAACCTTGACAAAACTGGATTTGCCGGCGCCGTTAGGACCAACTATAACTGTAGTTTGTCCGCTATTTATATAAAGATTGACAGCTTGGAGGATATCGAACCCAGATCTGGTAAGCGAAACACTGTCTATTTTAAAGGACATAAATCAAATTTGTCTGCGTTGGTCTGCAAGTAACATAATAAAAAATGGAGCCCCCAGAGCAGCCGTCAAAATCCCAGGCGGAATTTCGATCGGTGCAAAAACAACACGGGCTAGGATATCAGCGATCAACAAAAGCATACCGCCAGATAACGCCGATAGGGGTAGTAACCATCTATAATCAGGACCGATCAATAACCGCACCATGTGTGGTATAACTAACCCAACGAAACCAATCATCCCTGCAACAGCAACGGCAGAACCAACGCCGAGTGTTGTAAATAGAATAAGTTTTTTCTTGACGCGTTGCACATCAATACCCAAGTGCCTTGCCTCTGATTCTCCTAAAAGTAATGCATTAAGCGATTGACTTTCCCGAAAAAACATCACCAAAATAAATGCGCCCACAAAACCAGTGACAAAAACCCGGGGCCAATTTGCATTACTCAGGTTACCCATTTGCCATAGACTCATTTGCCTCAGCATTTCATTGTCAGCAAAGTAGCTAAGCCAACTGTTTACAGCACCCGCCAGCGCGCTTACAGCTATGCCTGCAAGTAACATAGTTGATACTGAAGTACCAAACATTGACGTAGAGAGCCTGTAGACGGTCAGAGTAACAAAAAGACTACCGACGAAAGCTCCCATGGCAATCAATGATAATCCCAAAATCGAATTACTTTGCAACCATGCTCCGACAAAAACTATTACTAAACTGGCTCCCAAAGATGCTCCGCTTGAAACACCTATCAACGATGGCGCCGCCAGGGGGTTTCTGAAGAGACCTTGCATCACTGCGCCACTCATTGCGAGTATCACTCCCACCAAGAGGGCAAGACACAATCGGGGTAATCGTATGTGGAATAATATAGTATGGATTTGCGCTGAGTTAAAGTCAGTATCGTTTGGACGAAAAAAAGCACTGACACAGTGCTGGATAACGATATCAATCGGAATTTTCACCGCTCCTGTGCTCATTCCCGCAATAGCTACCAACGGCAAAGACAGCAACAAAAGAGCGCTTAATTGTCGGGGTAGAATTCTTTGCAATTAGAAGTCCACCCCTCTACGTGCCTTAATTCCCGAGTTGTAAGCATGCCTCACCTCCTTAACCTCCGATACGGTATCAGCTATTTCTCTTATTGCGGTTCCGCCACCACGTCCAGTTAAGACAACACTCTGATTTCTGGGTCTAGCCGTTAAAGCATTGATGACTCGCTCCTCATCCAAATACTTAAAACTAAGCATATAAGTGATCTCATCTAGGATAACTAAATGATAACTGTGGTCTGATAGCATTGGCTCCACAACAGACCAAGTCTTTTCCGCCGCCTCAATGTCCCTAGCACGGTCTTGTGTGTCCCAGGTAAAACCTGTGCCCATTTGATAGAAGTCTACTTGTGGTAATACATCCTTTAAGAACAGCTCCTCTCCAGAAAGCTGTTCACCTTTTATAAATTGAACCACTCCCACTCGGTATCCATATCCTAGAGCGCGCATTATCATGCCAAATGCCGAACTAGTCTTTCCCTTCCCATCACCGGTTAGTAAAATTAAAACTCCCCTGTCCTCATTTGCACCCGCTATGCTTGCATCAATTCTTTTCTTCTGCCTTTGCATTTTTTGCTTGTGGCGCTGTTCGTCTTTTAATTGCTTCTCTGACATAAACACGTCCTTTTTTATTTTACCTGAATCGCCGCAATAAGATTATGGGGTAATTGGAATAACGATGGATGTATGGCATGAGCCATAATTTCTGAAGGATCAATAAGTCTCGTACCCTGGCGACTGAAATAGGGGTTACCATCAACTAAAAATATTTTTGTATCATGGGACTTTTGCAACTTGGCGAACCCCGAGGACCATAAAAAGCTTTTTACATCTCGCTGAGATCGATCCACGTTTAACCCACAGAGTGCAAATGCTTTGTCTCTTTTAAATTTCTTGTGTCCACACCAACACTTACTGGTTATTCAACAGAACTCAACCGTAATCGATAATCATTTTACCTAGAGACTGTAGCGTAGCCCCACGCTCGCGCCGAAACCCAAAGTTTGATAGCCAAAAACCTCCTCATAGTCCTCGTCAAAGGCATTTTCCAAGTTAACATAAAACTCCATCTTATTACTTGCAATATAATTTATATTGAGGTGACACAGGGTATGATCCTCCATCGTAACCACCTGTGATGGTTCAGGATAAGGTGGGTAGTACACATCAGTCTGATCTCCAGTAAACTGAAGGGACGCATTTAAGGAAAGTTTTTCAGTTGCTTCCCAGCTAAGATTGGCGCTTGCAATATTTCTAGGCCTTCTTATTTCGTCAACCGAGTCTCCATCCCTTGATTCAGTATAGGTATAAGCAGAAGAGATTGATAAAGAGTCCCAAAGATTAGCAGCAAAACTCAACTCAAGGCCTTTCCGTTCACTGTTTGAATTGGTATTGCCTGAGGTAAAGGCAAAAATCGCTGGATCATACACAAATCCATCTATCTCATTCGCCAGTTCACTGTTAAATACGGTTGCGGATAGAGTCAAGTTACTATCTAGCATTTTTGTGTCAAATCCCAGCTCCCAACTTCTCGACTCCTCTGGAACAAGATTTGGGTTGCCGATAAAATTAGTGTAATAACCAAACCTTTCGGTGAAAGTAGGATCCTTTATTGCAGTACCAAAAGCGCCTCTTATGCGTGTTTGATCCGATAGCCGATAAGTAGTCTCCGCTCTGAATGTCTTTGCATTTTTAAACTCGGAGTTATCCTCGATACGTCCACTTAAAGCCATCGTCAATTGATTATTGATGTCTATGCGATACTCAACCGCCACGCTATCTGTGTCTCGCTCTCTATCTTGATTAACATCCCCCCAAGGATCATCCCCACGTTGCTCCCAGTCCTCTCGATCACGCTCTGCAAGAAAAGAGAGTGTTTTAGTTCCATCTGCAAATGAAACGGATCCGACATATTGATATTGATACTTTATCGAAGCGGTAATATTACCCTCTACACCATCAACAAATGCTGAATTGTCATTTGTCGATCTTGAAATTGATAGTTTGTGACGCCACAAACCATCTAATGAGGAATAATCAACCTTTAGTCGCGCGTTACTACTATAAAAATTTGATTGTCTATCTTGATCTTCAACAAGGCCATCGTAGTCGTTGTCAGCATCGTACTGATTCATTCCATCTGACTCTCGAGCCGAAAACGAAAATCTTACTTGTTCATTTATTTTTGCTCCTGCTTTGATAGTCAGCGTCGTATTTTGGTAACCATCTTTCTCATCGCCCAAGCGGGCAATGTTGCCACCGTTTGACTCAATATTCGCAAGTCCGAGACGAACATCGAAGTCTGGCTGTTTGAGGCCAAGATTAACACCGGTATGGTGGGTAGACCTGCTACCACTCTCCAAAAAAAATCCAAAACTGGTCTTTTCAGCACTGGGGGTGATGATGTTTACCACGCCCGCTATTGCATCGCTTCCTCGCAATGAGCTCTGCGGACCACGAATAATTTCAATTCTTTCTATGTCTGCCGCGGTCACCGTTGCCCAGTTAAACTCATCTCCCTGAGATGGATCATTGGCTTCGACCCCGTCAAATAATACTACCAAGTGGTTTGCTTCCGCACCGCGAACCCGCACCTGAGTCTGAGAACCTAAAACGCCAACGCGGCTCACAGAGAAACCGGGAACATCCCTCAAAAGACCAGTTATACCCACGGATGCATGATTTTTAAGCTGTTCTTTATTGAGGATGCTCACCGCATTACCTGATCGTGATCTCGTAATGGGCGTCAAGGACGCGGTAACAACGACTTCCTCAATGTCACCATTGGTTTTCGAAATTAATGGTAAACTCATCAAAGTCGCGGTCAGCATGATTGCTGTAGCGCACGTTCTTTTTATCTTCATCTGATTCTTTTACGCCCACACCCGAACGACAACGCAATGTTTTGGGGTGACCGCATGAGTCGACGAAACATCTCGTCTCAATCACACGCAACCACACCCCGCGGTTTGTGTTGATGACTAAAAGGCCGGTCTCCGGACTCATAAGTGGGGATAAACCCTACCTGATAACCTTCCCACGCCATTGCGCAGTGGCACTACTACCAGATATTCTTATCTACCGTTGCGGGGGCAGTGTCGGATTTGCAGCAAATTTTAGTAAACCGCGCACCAACTTCCCGTTTAACTGATTGCTGTACTCTAAAAGCCAGAGTAAGCTCTCAACACCTCTCGTCAAAAAGCATAACAAGGTTAAATTGGATAACTGTGACTGTCAATCAAAATTCGATCTTACCGGTTAAATATCAAGTTAGAATAAAGCCTCTATCGCCTCAGTGAGACGCCTTACAGGAGTCACCTGCATGCCCAAAATTGTCTTCTTAGGTGTATTTTTAGCAGGAACGATCGCGCGTCTAAAACCATGCTTTACCGCCTCTCTTAAACGCTCTTGACCATTTGGCACGGGTCGAATTTCACCAGACAATCCGACTTCCCCAAATACAACCAAGTCGTCAGGTATCGGCTTATCCCTGAAGCTTGACACTACCGAAAGTATCAACGCGAGGTCAGCACTAGTTTCGAGAACTTTTACACCTCCAACAATATTTACGAAAACGTCTTGATCTCCCATCATTATTCCTCCATGCCGGTGCAGTACTGCCAGCAACATCGACAAGCGGTTTTGATCGAGCCCAACGGTTACGCGACGAGGATTTGCTAAATGACTGTCATCCACCAGTGACTGGAGTTCAACCAAAAGTGGCCTCGTGCCCTCCCAGATACTGATCACGACACTTCCTGAAGACACTTCTTCTTCGCGTTGTAAAAAAATTGCTGAGGGATTAGCTACTTCGATTAGACCCTTTTCGGTCATCGCAAATACACCAAGTTCATTCACTGCACCGAAACGATTTTTTTGACTTCTCAATGTCCGGAAATGGGTGCCAATCGAACTCTCCAACATCAGTGAACAATCAATCATATGCTCAAGGACTTTAGGTCCTGCTAGTGAACCATCTTTAGTCACATGTCCTACCAAAATAAGAACAGTACCTGTCTTTTTGGCGAAACGGACAAGCATCGCAGCGCCCTCTCGTACCTGAGAGACACTTCCAGGCGCCGAACTTATCTCTTCACGATGCATTACTTGAATCGAGTCAACTACCAAGATTTTTGGCCTCTGTTTTTCAGCTACAAAGCATAGCTTTTCCACAGACGTCTCTGTCATGATCTGTAATTTTTCACTTCTCAAACCGAGTCGATCCGCGCGCATTGCAATCTGTTGAGGAGACTCCTCACCAGTCACGTAAAGCGCGCTTTGAGTTCGTGAAATTTTACACAAAGCTTGCAGTAAAAGTGTACTTTTGCCCGCTCCAGGCTCACCACCAACAAGAATGCATGATCCAGATACAAGACCTCCACCCAGAACCAAATCTAATTCACTCATGCCGGTCACTATTCGGGGTATTTCATGGAGATCTATGGCACTGAGCGACCTAATTTCATTATCGCTTGTACCCGCAAAGCCGCTTAATCTGCTCAAGCGCTTACTCTCAGACATCCCTAAATGCAATTCAGACAGCGTATTCCAAGCCTTGCATTCAGCACATTGGCCCTGCCATTTACGGTAGTCAGCACCGCATTCATTACACACAAAAGCTGTCTTCTGTTTCATCATTGTCTCGGAACCCCAATCTCGCAGACTTATTTTATTCTATCGCTGCCTTCTCAATATCAACTGTTTTTATATACAGTTTTCTAGCTTTTGTCAAAATTCCTCAGCTCAAAATATCCCTGAAAAAAATATGCGTCGTGCTTTTTGATCTTGAGATTTACAAGCCATCTGCTAAAGTTATGATATGTCGTTAATCCCTGAAAAACAGATCATTATCTCGCCAACATTAGCCGCAACAATTGGTTTGGAGGAAACTATAATGTTGCAACTATTACAAGAATGTAAGATGCATTCGTCACCACAAATTCATGATGACCTGCAATGGACTAGCGTACATCTGCAACAACTATCAAAACTTGCTCCGTTTTGGAGCAAAGCTGAAATCCATCGCCTTGCATTAAATCTTACCGAAAAAGGAATCATTGTTCTAAAAAATGATTCGAAGAATGATGAGCAAGCATTGTGTTTTGCATTTAATGAACCAGCGACTGAGGCTCGGACTAAACTTTCAAAGAAAAGTCATAGATTAAACGAAAACTCAGCAACATCCACTCAGGCGCAATTAATCAGTAACGACTGGCACCCGAGTGAGGACGCTCTGAGACAGCTTTCTCAGCTTGGAGCGACTAGAGAATTCGCTCTGCAGCAAGTGCCGCAGTTCGTTGCGTATTGGCGCGATAAGAATGTACCAAGGTACAGTTGGGAATCCAAGTACCTAAAAGAAGTATGGCGTCAGTGGCAGAAATTAGAATCAAGTAGCCAACTACGCAGCCAACAGATATCAATCGACCGACAATGGCGTCCATCTGAAGACGCAATGCACATTCTCATTGAGAAAGGTGGTATAAGCGCTAATTTTGTTGAAGATGCCGTCCCAGAGTTCATTCTTTATTGGCGTGAAAGAGGTGACATATCAAATACTTGGGACACTAAATTTATCCATCATGTTAGGCGACAATGGCAATTTTTTGTCGGGATAACGGACCGTGAACTTCAGCCTAAACCAATTACTTCGGCTTGGCGGCCAAATGAGTCAGTGTATGATGTTCTAAATATGGCTAATATAGATCGTCAATTTGCAGAGGTGTTGTTGCCTGAATTTATTTTATATTGGCAAGAAAATGGAGCCCTAAAATGCTCGTGGAGCACAAAATTTTTACAATATGTTAAAGGACAATGGGCTAGAGAGAGTCAGACGAAATTATTGGAAAATGGCTATGAAAGACAATTCAAAAATGATCGAAAAGGTCGTCTCAGAGATCGAAGCATCATCGACGCGCTATCAGACAGAAGTTGGGCCACTTGAGGAACAGAAATATCAGTCAGACCGAATTGATACAGTAAATCAGATATTTGCACTTTTTAGACTCAATTATCACAATCAATTTTACAGCGCTTTCGGTGACAATCCCAAGTCAGAAAATTTGGCTAAAAAGCTTTGGCTGGACACTTTAGATAACTTTTCATCGGAAACTATTTATTTTGCAGCAAGAAATGTTATCGCTGAAAGTGAGTATCTTCCAACGCTAAATAAAATGATAACAGAGTGCCGAAAACGTGTTTTCTTCTCGGGGTTGCCGGACCCACGTCAAGCTTATTTGGAGGCCTGCAATAAAAATAGTCCAAAAATACAACAGACTTGGTCTCACGCCATTGTATACCTGGCAGGAAGAGATTGCGGTTGGTTTTATCTAGCCAAAACTCCAGAAATTCAAGCTCTAAACGAATTTAAAAAAATATACACAAAGTATTGCAACGGATTACAAGCCGGAGTCTCGTACAGCATTTCGAAGGATAATTCAAAGCCAATTTCAAAGCCCAAAAACTCCAGCAAGGCAGTAGCAAAAAAACACCTAACTAGTATGAAAAAAATGTTCAATTAATAGTTAAATTACATATTCTATTAATGGCTGACAAATAATTGATAAGAAACCCTACAGCTCGGCGAATGGCAAAAACTATCTTAAATGGCTTCAGAAGTTATTTTGCTGATCATCTAAATGCGACCCTCAGTGCCAAAGCGAGGTTTGAAAAGGCAGATTGGATAGGCACCCAAAAGGCCAACGCAGATCGACTGGAACTTTACACTGCTAAAATCAATCAGACTGTTCAGTATCTAGGAATGGTCACCAACAAAGATTTAGCCAAGTTGGACCTTTGGCGAGAAGCCAAATTAGCATACACTCAACTCGTCTTTAATTTTCCGAATTTTGAAATTGCCGAGACATTTTTCAATTCTGTATTCAGCCAGATCCATGATCACGACAAAATTGCGGAAGACGTTGTGTTCGTGGGTTCTTCTCAAGCCATTGAGGCACCTGAGTCGGAGTACAGTATATTCATTCGCTATAACGGAAATAATTTCCGCGACACCTTTCACCAAATCTTGTCGGAATCAGAGTTTTCTCTTCCTCGGGAAAACATCGCCCGTGATCTAGATAATATTATGACAGCATTTAGCCGAGAGGTAGTCCCAAAACTTGATCGGCACGAGGGGAATATACACTTTGACATACTTGAATCTATCTTTTATCGAAGTAAGGCAGCATACATGGTGGGTCGTATCGTCAACGGAGAAAATGTCTTCCCAATGGCGTTAGTAATCCTTAACAATGAACACGGACATGTTTTTGTTGACACCGCTCTTTTTAACGCAGATGAATTAAGCGTTGTATTTAGTTTTACCAGAAACCACTTCATGGTCGACGCGCCCCTTCCCTATCAGTATGCGCATTTTTTAAAAAATTTAATGCCAAATAAATTAGATCATGAAATTTACAATAGTCTTGGTTTCCCAAAGCATGCAAAAACAGAATTTTATCGCCAACTTATTCACCATCTAAAACAATCCAAAGATACCTTTATAATTGCTCCAGGTATAAAGGGTATGGTCATGGTCGTATTTACGTTACCTTCATACAATATTGTATTCAAGATAATAAAAGATAGATTCGACCCTCCAAAGGAGGTTACCCATGACATCGTTCGCCAAAAATATCACATGGTGTCTCGCCATGATCGAATCGGACGCATGGCGGATACACAAGAATTTAATAACCTTATTTTTCCAATTGAAAGGTTTTCAAAGACGTTGATACACGAGTTAAAAAGTGTAGCAAATTCTCAAATTGAACTGCGCAAAGATCAGTTACTTATTAAACATCTCTACATTGAACGCTACATGACACCACTGAACATATTCCTCAATAATGCCTCAAATAAAGAGATCCGGAATGTAATGGAAGAGTATGGCAATTGTATCAAACAACTAGCCGCTGCTAATATATTTCCTGGCGATATGCCTTTAAAAAACTTTGGTGTCACTCGTCACGGTAGAGTAGTTTTCTATGATTACGATGAAATAATCCCGCTCACGAAATGCAACTTCCGAAAAATTCCAAAACCAATAAATTTAGAAGATGAATTCAAGGCTGAGGTCTGGTTTTCCGTGGGTGATTCAGACATATTTCCAGAAGAATTTCGGCTATTTTTTTCAGGCAACAGAGAAGCAAGAAAGATCTTTGAGGAGATGCATAGTGATCTTTATGAGGTATCTTTTTGGACAAATTTACAGAAAAAAAATTAACGAGGGTTATATAATCGATGTATTCCCTTACCGACGCTCAAAACGATTTAGTCAAAAAACTCATTCTGATTTCGAAGTTTTCACTGATTAAAAGACTTTTCAGCAATCTCAAAACCAAATTGATCTAAATCAAGAATATGGTATTTCCATTGTATGTTCTTTGAATCTAAGCACAACTCGATCAACTCGAATTGATTCCACCCTCCAGTTTAGATCCACCAGATCACCAGTTCTCAACGCCCTATCATCAATAAAAACTCTGTTAGATTTGGATCCGTCGCTTAAAAAAATACTGCCAGTAATCGCAACAATGGGGGCAGACGGCGCTTCAATTATGGAAGGCTTTCCAACCTGCATACCAGAGATTA
>MDTB01227086.1_pt1 | contig 28907 bp, 33 predicted proteins | sample 811161 | NCBI WGS metagenome assembly MDTB01 (sample SAMN05326650, study PRJNA326480) | marine metagenome | isolation source: seawater | place: Mediterranean Sea | collected 2009
ACAAAAGCAACGTACTTTTTAAAAAAGATTTATTGATAGAATACAACAAAAAAAAACCAACCACTAAAATGAAATATATCGATTATGGTTTAAGTGTGGTCTCAGCAGATATTTTTGATATGTATTCTAGTAATACTTTTCTTGATCTATCAACTGTATTTGAGCAATTATCAGCGCAAAATCAACTTGAAGGTTTTAAGGTTTCTAAGAGATTTTATGAAATTGGAACTCCTAGGTCTTTACAAGAGACAGAAAAATATTTTCTTAATTTGAATAAACCATGGATCGTTTAGATTATGTAGATCAATCATGATCTAAACTAGAAATAGATTTTTTAATTTGTATTAATCTATTAAAAATTACATAAAAATCTTTTCTAAAACTTATAAATCCAGATATAATTCCAACTATAATTTTATAATTGTATTTAGCTTTAAAAATTTCACTAGAAAAAATGTTAATTATCATCCTAACAAAACATCCAAATAATTTCTTAAATAAGACAAACATCCAAAAAGTTTTAGGGAAAAAATAATTTGTATTGTAAATAACTAATCTATAAATTTCCAAAACTGGAATAGATCTGCAAACTCCAAAAACATTGTCTAAAAGATATTTTTGATTTAATCTTTTTTGTTCAAATTTATGTGTAAATTTTAAGCTTTCAATAAATTGAACTTTGTATCCGAGCATATATATAGCTAGTGACAATTCAGTATCTTCACCTCCAAGGTTTATAGGTTTAGAGTGATTAATCCTAATGGGATTTAATTGTAACTCAAACCTCTTTTTTTTTAATTTTTTCCAAGCAGTCATATTAATAATACAACAAGCTCCCCAAACCCAATCAACAGCATTTAAAGGAAAACCTATGGCATAATGTCCTTTATAATCTTTAAACCAATCAGGATAAAATAAATTTTTATCTTCAATTCCTTGTGATCCTATACACCCCCAACTAGTATCAATTAATAATTTTTCTGCCTCTTCTATAAAATTATTTTCTAAAACATTGTCATCATCAACAATTACAGAATAATCACCTCTAGCTGAGTTTAGAGCAATTTCTAATGCTGGAGTTTTTCCTGGTTGAAGACACTTAATATAGTTAAATTTTATACTATATCTTGTTAAAATATTTTTAACTATTTCAATAGTTTGGTCAGTAGACTCATAATCAGCTATTATGATTTCATATGATTTATTGTTAATTTTCTGAAATACAATGCTTTCGATGACTTCTTTTAATACTCTTTCACTATTTCTTGTACATAGAATGAAGGTAAATTTCATTTTCTATAACTTAAAACCAGCATCAATAGCATCATTATAAAACATCTTAACAGTATCAAGAGAGTAAGTATTTAGATCATAATCAATCAAAGTTAATTTTTTTAAAATGTCTTTAGTGACTGTAATTACTTGACAACCAATTTTATCAGCCTGAAAAATATTTAACAACTCTCGAGGGCTAGCCCAAATTAACTCTATATTTGGTTTTGATTTAATAATTTTAAGAGCTTCTATCATAATTGGCTCAGGGTCTATTCCCGTGTCTGCTATTCGACCTGCAAAAATAGATATATAACTTGGGGTGTCTGTATCAAGAACAGAGACTACTCCTTTTACCTGTTCTAAAGTCATTATTGCTGTTATATTTAATTTAACTCTGTCTTTTGATAACTTTCTAACAGTTTCATAACAATTTTCCTCATGAGTATTTGTTATTGGAATTTTAACATAGACATTATTACCCCAACTAGATATTTCCTTGGCCTGCCTCTCCATTTCACTAAAATCATCTGAAAAAACCTCAAATGAGATTGGTTTTTCTTTAATTGTGTTTAGAATATCTTTGCAAAAAATTCTGTAATCAGTAATTCCCTCCTTTTTCATTAGAGTGGGATTTGTGGTAAGTCCTTTGATGAATGACTTTGAGTTCATATCAAGCATATCTTTTTTATTTGCACCGTCCGCAAAAATTTTTACCTTTAAATTATTTAGTTTTTTCATGCTAATTGTCCCATTATTATTTTGACAGCTTCATTAAGAGATCTTACTCTATAAGTGTAATTAGTTGGTTTTTTTTCTTTGTAATCATAATCTATAAAAAATGTTTTACAACCTGCTCTTTTACCTGCCTCAATATCTTTCCATCTATCTCCTATCATATAACTTTTATTTAAATCTATATTATTGTTTAAGGCTGCAGAAATTAAGAAACCAGGTTTAGGTTTTCGACAATTACAAAAGTCTTCATCATCATGATAGCAAGTATAAAATCTAGTAATTGGCAATATCTTTTCAAGATAAGTATTAATTTCTTCTACATCCTCTTTTGAAATTATTCCACGAGCAACATCTGGTTGGTTAGTTACAACAAAAATTTTCCAGTCACCAGATATCAATATATCAAGAGACTCTTTCACATTGGGCAATATTTTAATATATTCTAATTTACTTGCAGCGTAGGGTTTTCCATCAATAACAATTGAATTAATTATTACACCATCACGGTCTAGAAAAATTGCTTTTGTCATTTATTATTAATCTTAAAATTTTTTATGAATTTTAAAATTAACTACTTTCCCATTTAGTTTGATTAGTTTTTAGTTTAGGGTGTGAGACTATTAAATGCCAAATAACTGCCTGGAAAGCTTCTGTGTGTGGTGTTATATTTTGATCATTTACAATTGGTATAATTATGCATGTGTCTGAATTTTGCGCAGTATAACCACCATCTTTACCAACTACACCAGTAATTCTAGAACCCAATGACTTTCCATATTTTATAGCCTCAACTAAATTAACACTTATATTTTTTTCGAGACTTCCACCTCCAACTGAAAATATGAATATTAGATCTTTATTAGTTAATTTGCTTACTCTAAGCCATTCCACAAAAATGGTTTCCCATCCTTCATCATTTGTTCTTGCTGTTAATTCAGAAACATTATCTGTTGGCGCATAACACTCGACTCCAACAATTTTTCTAAAATCATTTACAGCATGTGAGCAATTACCAGCACTACCCCCCACACCTAAAAAAAAAATACGACCATCATTTAATTTAATTTCATTAATTAAATCAACCAATTTTTCTATTTTTTTTTCATCTAATCTATTAATTATTTGATTAGCTTCATTTAAATATTTTTGTGAAAAATTCATGTCTACAATTTACTAATTTTCATTATAATAAAATTTTTAGTTTATCAACATTACTTTTTAAATATTTTAGAGATATTAGCATCTTTAAAAAAAAAAGTATTAACTTGTTTAGCAAAAAGAATATAGTTATTTTTTTTCATAAATCTCCCTACGGGATTTTTTTGAATTTCTTGAAGATTATTATTCAATATTTCAACTAAAATAATTTTAGGTCTATATTTTGACCAATTATTGGATCTTAATATTTCTAAGTCTAATCCTTCAGCATCAATATTTAAAAAATCAATTTTTTTATTATTTGCATATTTTTTTATTATTTTTTCTAAAGGATTAACATCAATATTAATTATTTTATCTATATAATAGGAATTTCTTTGAGTATTTATTTTTTGAGCTTGTTTTTTTGAAAAAGTATTAAGAGCTGTTTCGTTAAAGATATAATATCTAAGATTATCTTTTTTATTTGAAATTCCAATTTCAAGATTAATATCTCTGGATCTTAATCTATTAAATAACTTCATACTTCCAGGCATTGCATCAATATTGATCCCTCTCCATCCTCTTTTATAAAATAAGTAGGTATTTGAAAATCTTTTTGGATGATGTGCTCCAACATCAACATAAAAACCTTTTTTTTTCTTTTCAAAAATCCTTTTTAAAACCATATCCTCACCCTCTTGCGAATAAGAAATATTTATCCATGGATCCCAATAAAAAAAGTAGAATATTCGTTTTAATAAATTTTTGACATAAACACTCATCAATCGATAGTAAGAAATAAACATGATTTAAATATTTAACTTAAAATTTTGCTTTTACTAAAAAATCTACAACTGAAAGAAGCCAAGTTTGATGCGTCATCTCAATGAAATTATAGTTTTTGCTATCTAGCCATAAGTTAACATGACCTAATTTTTTTAATTTGTTTTTACTACTGAAACCAGTCAAAGTTATAATTTTACAACCAATTTTCTTGGCATATTTTGCTGCGTTAATGATATTCATTGATTTTCCACTGCTACTAACGCAAATTAACATGTCACCTTTATCAGCATAAAATGATATTGCTTTTTGAGCCCAATGCGCATATCCATAATCATTGGACAAACATGTCAGCAGATTTGCTTCATTAAAATTTACAGATCTTACTTTGCAAATTTTTGTGAAATCAACAGAAACATGGCTTGCTATCGACGCGCTTCCTCCATTGCCAATTATAATAACTTTTTTTTTTTTATTTTAATATCGTTAATGAGATTTGCTATTTTTAGTAATTTATTGATATCACTTTTAATTAATATTTCAGAATATTTATAAATATAATTTTTGAAATAATTTTTTTTCATATTTAATTTAAAAATAGTTTATTTTTTATTGGACATTTTAAACTATTTTTAATGTATATATCAATTATATGAAATTAAAAACTATTTGTTTTGATATCGATAATGTAATTTGTAAAACTGACCGTTTAAGAAATTATTCTAAATCAGTTCCAATAAAGAGAAACATTAAAATAATTAATAAAGCTTATGATAATGGTTACAATATTATTTTGTACACAGCACGCTATATGGGAAGGTGCAAAGGAAACCTAAAGGACGTGGAAAAAAAGATTAAACCACTTACTTTAAGACAATTAAAAAAATGGGGGGTCAAATACAATAAGATTTATTTTGGTAAACCAAGTTTTGATTTATTTATTGATGACAAGTCAATTTTTTTTAAAAAAAACTGGCATATTTTTTTGAAAAAAAAATTAATGTTATAAATTATAATTTTTTAATTTCTAAAAAAATATTCATGATTTAAAAGATAATTGTCTGATATTCTAGATAATCCGTCTGATAATAAAGGACAGCCATCTTGATCACGAATTTTTTTTTGCAAAGATGTAAAAGGAGGGACATCATCTGATAACATACCTTCTAGTTCTTTTGCTGCCATAAAAATTTCTTCACTAGTTGGCATATGTAAAATATACAAATCATCATAAACATCACGTCCAAAACTGGTACCGTAAGTACAAAGGTATTTATGTTGAATTCTAGCATTAAATGTTTTTAATTTTCTTGAAAGGAGTGTTGGTAAAAAAATAGTGCGACGCCCATAATTTCCTGCACCCCCAGTCGTATTATACATTAGTAAAGGCTTATCCAAATTTTCAGGTAAAAAACAAAAGCCAGATGAAGAGCTAATTACTAAAGAGCAATTGCTTACAATAAGTAAATCGTTTAATGAGGATGCATATTTTGAATTTGAATAATCGATAATAGATTTATTTAAAAAAGTATCAGGAAATTTCTCTCTACCCGCAAAAACAACTTGATAGTTTTTATTTTGAAAGTATTCAATACTCTTTAATAATAATTCAGGTCTAAGGGGTCTAAAAGTTGAATTGACAATCATTTTTTTGATTTGAATAACTATATATTTTCTTTTTATTTTGAGCTCTTTCATTAAATTATTTTTCTCTTCATTATAGTCGACTAAATTTTCTTTGTTTGGGTAGAAATCGGAGCTTCTAGATATATAATTTGCTTGTCTTTTACGACTATTTTGAAATGTCATTCTGTTTGAGTTTTTTTTTTCCTAACAAGTAATTTGAATGACCAATTGATCCATTAATTGAAATAGATGGATCATGCATAGCAACAAATGTTAACAATATTCGTTTAATGCCACCAATCAATATCTTAAAATTCTTATTTTTAAAAAATTCCTTGGTTTCTCCTAAAATTTCTTTTCTAGAAGTTGTAAACCATATTGTTGAAAAAGAATATTTATCCTCAAGAAGACAAATTCTTTTTAGCAAATCAATTTCTGAGTAAATATGACCCACAGAATAATTGCAACAATTATTAATACTTATAAAAATTTTTTTTTTTTTCAAATATCTTGAAAATAGTGACAGAGGGAATGAAAAATAATTTTTAAGGTATTTGTATTTATAAAAAAACTCACAAGATGGATCTATAAAACATCTATTTTTTCTATATTTATAAAATAAAAAATATCTAATTAAGTGAAAAAATGCCCTAATATATATAATCTCACTCTCTTTTTTTTTACTGATTTTTGTTTTTATAAATTTTTTAATATAACTAATATTCATAATTAAATTGAAAAAATTCCATTATCTTAAAAGTTTAATTGATTTTTTTAAAAAAGATTTTGTTCTTAAAATTAATTTACGATTAATATATTCTTTTTTTTCAAAACATAAGTGAATAAAATATGATTTAAGGTTTTTAGGTAATTTTTTTATATCCTTTAAGGACAAAGGGCGTGCAACTATATTAAATCTGCTATCTGGAGCATAGTCATCTAACTCGAGCCACCAAGGATACCATCTTGAAACTATAGTTACTCTTTTTGCAATTGAATTACTTAACACTGGAGACGAATGCCATAATCTTGTATCTTGTAAAAAAACTGAACCAGCTTTTGCTTTTACTTGATGTTCGTTTTTTAATGGTAAAGAAATTGAAATTTTTCCATGCCTTGGAGAAAATCCTGATTTGTGTGATGCTGGTACTACCCAAGTTCCTCCAACATCTTTTGGATCTGTTAAATAATGAATAACAACTAAACCCATTGTTAAATCTGGAAAAGGTTCTTTTACACAACCAATGTTTTCAGATCTATTTTTGCTATAAGCCCAAGGATCATGTGGCCAATCAGTGTGCCATTCTCTTGAATTTAAATCACCACTCTTAACTCTCGGTAGTCCAAATTTATCATTAGTTATTTTGTTTTTTCTTGAATTGATATTTTGATTAATACCAATTTTTGAATGCAACTGGCCGATTCTTACATGATCATCTAAGATGAATTTTATAATATCTGTGATCCTTTTGTCACCTAATTTCTTTGAAAACTTTGGCATCCAAAAAATATCATTAACTAATTTAGATTTTCTACTTCTAAATTTAGATTTTCTAACTTCTAGTATAGGATGATTTAAAAGTGACTCCTCAGATAATCCTTTTTTTATTAACTTTTTAAATAATTCAGTGTTAGCTTTTATTTTAAAATTTGCTTTCTCAATTTCATTAACATATTTATCTAAATTACCAGTTATTACATTATCGATGACACAAAAACCTATTTCATTTATTAATTTTTGAGCTTTAAATTTTAATTCGTTATTTTTTAATTTTAATCCATCTAAACGATAATATTCTTTTCTTAAATTTTTTTTTAAACTATTAGAAATTTTATTTATTTTTTTCACTTAAAGAATTTTTATAATTTTCAAATAAATTTAACCAATTTAATTTTTTTGAGTCTAATTTCTTTGCTCGATCAAATATTTTGACTTCCTCAACACAATTTTTAAGAAATTCATCGCCCTGTCCTGATAAACCCTCTAAAGCAAAGTGAAATTCAACATCATTCATATTTTTTAATAAATCTTTTAAAACATTATTTTTTTTGGGTAGTTGGTGAATAGAACAAAGTATTACTTTAGTAAATTTGTAATCATTATGACACCATTGTGTTGTTGACAACTGATTAGACATAATTGGTTCTGGAATAACAAATTCTACTTTTAAATTATTTCTTAGTGCATAATTATTCATAATCATGTTTTGTCCATTGCTCGGAATTTTAAATGGCCCTATATTTATATCAGTTGTAACTGTAGCAACACTCATTTATATTTTATAAAATTTAAAGTAATCTGTATCTTTGTGTAACAATGGGTCATGAATACTTTGAAATCTAACACTACATGCAATTCTTGCTAAATTTGAATTGAAATTTATATTACCATGTAGAACAAAAGGGCAAAAAACAATAACTTCTCCAAATTTTATTTTCGCAGGTTTTTCATTGTATTCTTTATTTAATATTAAAGGTCCATTGACTATTCCTGTTGACTGTTCTTGCTTTATCATTTCATGAGAATGATTAAGATCTAAATAAAAAACTCCATCATTATCCTCTAAATCATGAAAAGGAGCCCACAAAACATAAGTAAAAGGTGAGACACCTGACATTAGTTCATAATGCGGCCACTGTCTTCTTTGATCTTGTCCTGGTAGATTAAAAATAGTATTTGCTCTTCTTTGTAAAAATATTTCATTACCACTCAAAGACCTAACTATATCTTTACAAGAATTGATAAGTACCTCGGAAGCTTCACTGAAAGATAATAAAGAAATCATAAGTTCATTGATTTGAAACTTGGTCATTTTTGTCATCGACTCTCTTATATCTTTAAAATTTTTTTTTTTAGTATATGGCTGAATTTTTTCCATAAACTGATTTATTAAAATTTTAAAATTATCAATATCCTCAATTGGTAATATTGCGTAACCTTTACCATTTGTTAGATTTTTTTTAAGATTTTCCATATAGCAAAATTATAGTATTAAATTTTAAACACAAGGATTTCTATCTTCATTATGGATAGAATTAATTTTTTCCAAAATTTCTTCTGAAATAAAAAAATTTATTGATTTAATATTTTCTTTTAATTGTTCTAAGTTAGAAACACCCATTATACTACTTGTTAGATACGGTCTGCTTAATACAAATGATTGAGCAAGTAATACTGGGTCCAAATTATATTTCGATGATAAACTTATATACTTTTGGATTGCCATTTCTCCCTTTTTTGTAAAGTGTCTATCAAATCTTCCAGGCCATAAGTTAAATCTGCTATCTTTTGATTTATCTTTATTTAAATATTTACCACTAAGCCTTCCGCCGGCTAAAGGAGAATAGGCAAGTAATCCACAGTTTTCTCTCATTGATATTTCAGCTAAGGAAATATCAAAAACCCTATTAATTAAATTATATGCATTTTGTATCGAAACAGGTCCTTTTAAATTATTTTTTTTTGCTTCATATATAAATTTCATTAATCCCCAAGAAGACTCGTTTGATAATCCATAATTTTTTATCAATTTTTTTTTAATTAGATTATTTAAAATTCTAATAATTTCATCAAAAGGTATCCACTTCTTTTCATTTTTATCATGCTCATAATCTAAATTTCCAAAAATTGGAATATTTCTCTCAGGCCAGTGCAATTGATATAAATCAATATAATTAGTTTTTAATCTTTCTAGACTTTTATTAAGAGCTTCATCAAAATTTTTTTGATCAAATTTTAAGTTATCACCTCCACCTCTTATCCATGATAGTTTTGTTGCCCCTATACCCATAGGGTGAGAGGAGCAAATTTTTGAACCAATTATTACTTTATTTCTTACATTTCTAGAATTGATCCAATCACCAATTATTTTCTCTGTTCTTCCTTGAGTTTCTTCTTTAGGATATACTGGATACATTTCAGCAGTATCAAAAAAATTTATTCCATTCTCAAATGCGAAGTCCATAATTCTAAAAGACTCATCTCTTGATGTTTGTTCACCAAAAGTCATAGTACCTAAACTAATTATACTTACTTTTAATTGAGAATTTCCAAGATTTTTATAAATCATCAATTATAACCATTTATTATGAACGTCATCTTTTATATATTTTTCATAAATAGATTTGATTTCCGGCATAATATCATTGATAGCATCTTTTTTAGATACATCAGTGTTCTCTTTAACTTGAATTGAATTAATTGCCCCAGGAATAACTACGGTTATTTCTTGATGCATAAGTATCCACTTAAGAGCTAATTGAGATAATGTAAAATTTTTAGGAAGTATTTTTTTTAATTCTTCAACTGCCTGAAGGCCTTTTTCGAAATCTACTCCTGAAAAAGTATCTCCTATATCAAATGCACTTCCATCTCTGTTATAATTTCTATGATCATTTTCAGCAAATTTAGTATAAATATTTATCTCACCACCTAATAGTCCACTTGCTAAAGGACCTCTTGCAATAATTGCTATATTTTTTTTTTTTGCCTCATTTAAAAATTTCTCAACGGGTTTTTGTCTAAACATATTGAATACTAATTGAATACTTTTAACATTTTTGAATTTGATTGCTTCATAAGCTTCACTTAGATTATATACACTTACTCCATAATTAGAAATTTTTCCTTTTTTTATAATTTCGTCCATCAATTCAAAAGTACCTTGTTTTTTATAAAGCTCTAGAGGAGGACAATGAAGTTGAACAAGATCAATTTGTTCTATACCTAAATTTTTTAAAGATCTATCAACGAACTCTTCCATGGGAAAATGTTTATAACCTTTTTTATAGTTAGTCCCTCTAATCCTTCTGCCTAATTTAGTGGTGACATATATCTTCTCTTTTGTAGATTTAATGATCTCTGACAAAAATTTTTCACTTCTGCCGTCTCCATATGTATCGGATGTATCAAAAAAATTTACCCCTTGGTCCAATGCCTTTTTTAATAATGATCTAGCTTCATTGTCCTGAACATCTCCCCAGCACCATCCAATTTGCCAACAGCCTAGACCTATCTCAGAAACTTTCCAACCTAAATCAGAAAATGTTCTAAATTTCATTCTTATTTATAATCTTTCAAGAATATCAGATTGAGCTTGTTTTGCCTTTTTAATTGTTTCTAATCTTTCTTTATAACTTTTATTTGGGGGGTCATATTTATCAAAAAAATTCATAATATTTTGAGTAAAATCTCTTCCTAATTCTGTCAAAGTAATACTTTCATTTGAGACGACCAATAGTCCATCATCGATCATTTCTTTTAAATAGCTTATTTCAGTTTCAAAATATTTTGGAAAATCAATGTTAAATTGATCCTTAAAATTTTTGAAGTCCAATTTAAAATAACTTCTAATTTGTTGTGTAGCATGTTGTCTAATTTTATCATCTAAACTTAGTTTTATGCCCCTAAAATTTGGTAGCAAATTGTTATCTAAGGCTTTTTTATATGAAGGAAGATCATAAAAATTTTGTGTGTAATAGTCATTTCCTAAATTACTCATTGATGAGCTACCTACAGCAATAAAATTAACTCTGCCACCTGGTTGGTGTCCAGCAGCTCCATAATGAGCTTCGCCTTCTTCAAAAGCTTTGGTCATTGGGCTATCAGGTAACGAATAGCATTCAAAACCAGTTCTAACATATCCCCCGATTTTTAGTCTTTTATGAATTATCTCAAGTAAAGCTTTTCTCTCCAAAAAATCTGGTAATGGACCATCAGCTACCATTTGAACTTGGTATTTGGCTACCCATGGTTTATATGCCATCAAAGATAATTGCACCAGTGTAGGCTTTAACCTTAAGATTTCATCACATGTTTTCTCCATTCCCTCTGTTGTTTGACCTGGTTGACCTATCAATAAATCAAATGCTATCTCTTTATACATTTTTCTAACTTTTGGTGTTAGAATTTCATCAAATAAATGTGAAGGCTGTATACGATTAACACGTCTTTGAACTTCTTCATCAAAATCTTGCATTCCAAATGAAATTCTATTTGCTCCACAAACCTCGTGATTATAAATTAATCTTTCTTCATCGACTCTTCTAGGATCACTCTCAATTGTAAAGAAGTCAACATTTGACCAATCAAACAATCCTCTTAACTTATCAACTAATTCTTTTAAGTCTTTTTTGTTTAAAATAGTTGGAGAACCACCTCCAAAAAAGACAGTTCCTACATTTAGTTTTAAATTATTTGTTTTTAAAAAATCAAATAAAATATCAATTTCTTTATACAAATATTTTAAATAATCTGTAACTTTATCATAATCTTTAACTATAAATTTGCTACAAGTACAAAACCAGCATAATTTTTCGCAAAACGGTATATGGACATAAAAAAATATTTTTTTTTCTTTATTTTTTGGTAACCAATCTAAAAGTGCATTCTTATACTCATCATTTTTGAAACTAAAACTCCAGTGATCTTTAGTTGGATATTCTGCATAATTGAAAACTAGATCTTGATGATACTTTTTAATCAAATTTGCATTAAGTTCTTTTGACATTATTTGTTCATTGATTTTTTTATTTTGATACTTCCAGTTAAGTCTTTTGCTGTAATTCTATTTTTTACATGGTTACTATCATTTACAAACATACCAATGAACCATCTACTGTCATATGATTTCCAATTTAGCTTTAAATTTTTATCTACTTTGTCAACTCCATGAACTATTGAACCATAAAAAATTACTGAGTCCCCAATCTCAAGTTTACTTTCAATGTTCATCTTTTTGTTGTTTTTATCCCTAAAATAAAAACCACCTGATTTAAAATCTTCACCTATTTTACTCATAATTAAACCAGAAACTATTCTTTGATTTTTTCTTGGATCAACATGATCTCTTAACTCACCTCCTCCTTTAGGATAATTAACAATCTGTAATCTATCAATTTGACCATCGCTAGGTATATTTTTTTCATATCGGTAAAGACCATTTCCAGCTAAAAATTTTATATATCTCCAATGCCTGTAGACTCCATCTTTAAGCTTTTTTTCTAATTTCGATTTTATATTCCAATTATAGAAAAAATATGAATGTTTGATAGCGTATAAACTATATTTCTTTGTGATTTCCTTATCATAAATTCTATGAAAATTTGGAGTACCATCTAACATTTTACGAAAAGAAGGCCTTTGTTTTTTATCATAATTTTTTGCTAATTTGAGAACAACTTCTTTTAGATTTTTTTTTGATGCATTTCTAATGATAAATGCCTCACCATTATAAATTTTTTTTATAAATGATTTTAAATAAAACTCATTTTTTTTTATGCAAGCTTTTTTCAGATCTTCAAACTTAACCACAGAAACTTTGCTAACAAATTTTGGATTATTGTTTTTTGATTCTAATTTTCTCCAATAACCTTGAATCTGAGGAGTGCCAAACATGGTTAATTTCCTACAATAAAATATTCTTAAGTCAACACAAATTTAGAGATTTTGCAGTAGTAAAATAATAATCTCCTTTGTATTTCAGTAATTTAAATAATCTAACCCACTCTTTTTTTTGTAAACATGTTGTCCCTAAAAGAGTCCATTTATCAAAAATTTCTTTTTCTCTTTTGTTTGAATAAGAGGCAACTGTAAAAAAAGATTTTTTTGAAACCCTGTTAATTTCCTGAATAGTTTTAACAACATCAAGAAAATTATATTTATATATTGAACTAAAACCAATTACAAAATCAAAATAATTTTTTTTGAAAGGTATATTATAATATTCAGTCTGAATAATTTTTTTTTTTATTTCCTTTTCAGCTGTGATTATTGGATATTTGTGATCTTCAATTCCCCAGACTTCACATTTTGGTAATAGAATCTTAAAATCTTTCATTATAAAACCTTTCTTGCAACCAAGATCTAAAATTTTTGATTTGTTAGTTAACTTGTATTTTTTTATAATTCTTGGCAATAGCTTTAGCCATCTTCCATCGTATTTGAATCCTCCATAACCATTGTCTCTTTCACCGTCGTAGTACTCTCTCCCTAGGTTCCATGCTATTAATTTATTTTCAATTTTTCTATTTACTTTTCTATTAACTTTATTTTTTTTAATAAAATAATTAGGATCAAAATATGACATTAGAATTTTATAATTGGCCTTAAAATTTTTCCTTTTTGAAAATCTTGAATTGCTTGATTAACTTGATGAATTGAATAAATTTTATTCTTAAGTACTTTTCTAATATTCTTTATTTGATGAACTAAAATTTTTTCGATCAAATTGAAATTTTGCATTATTGTTCCTTCTTCACCCCAAGCTCCTGTAATAGATTTACTATAAATTAAATCCCAAATATTTAGTGAAATTTTTACTCCTAGCTTAGAATTTCCAATAATTATAAACTTTCCTCTAAATTTTTTACATAAAGAAAAAGTCTGTTCAATCAAGCTCTTTGATCCTGTACAATCTATAATAACATCAAATTTTTCATGATTTTTATTTAGAAAATTTCCAATATTTTTTTTATTTATTTTCATGAAATTGATATGTCTTGATTTATTCATTAAATTAAGCTTTTTGGAATTATTATCTATACAGACAATATTTTTACAATTTAAATAGTTTAAAGCAAATAAACATGAGTAGCCTAAACCACCCATACCCATTATAAGAACTTTTGAATTTTTATAAATTTTTGAAATTTTTAATATAGCACTAGTGGCTGTTGGTAAAGCACAGCCCAATAAAATAGACTCTTTAAAATATTTATTTTTTAAGCTTAATTTATAAATCCTATTATCTGAAACGAGAGAGTATTGTAATAATGTATTGCACCCACCACTATTAATAGTTTTATTATTGTAATAATATTTTATAGATTTATAGTTTGTTTTAGTTTTTTTTTTTTATCCAACTTACTACAACCCTATCACCGATCTTAAAATTCTTTACACCTGTTCCTTTTTTTACTATTTTGCCGACACCTTCATGACCCATACAATGAGGAATGAATTTATCTTTCCCAAGAATGCCGTTTATCTCGTTCAGTTGCGTATGACAAATTCCAGAGTATTCCATTTTGACAATGACATAACCTTTGGGTATTTCATCTATTTTTAAATTAAAAAGTGATAAAAATTTTTTTTGTTTTGTTAAAACTGCAGCTAAATTTTTAATACCCATTTTATTTAAGCAAATGTTTTAGTACTGCATAGAAATTTGTACTACTTATAGACTTTGAATGACCAAGAATATCCACTTTGAGTGCACCTGCAATATTACCTATTATACTGGTTACTAATTGATTTGATTTTATTGAGTATAATAGTGAAGAAATAACCAAAAATACATCTCCAGCTCCTATAGTATCAATGACTTTATCAGAAATTAAAGCTGGGGTAATTTGTTGCTTACCATTAATTAATGAATAACAACCATCTCTACCCATCGTTACGGTAACATTTTTGCATTTTATATTTGTATTTAAATTTTTATTCACCAAATAATTTATATCATCTCTATTATTTGAAACTGCTAATCGTAATTCGGGCTCATCAATACAAATATAATCAGCTTTTTTATATTTGGTTATTAAATTAAATCCTAAGTTGGCACTGTTAGTTTGACAATTAATAGCTAGAAATTTCGACTTTTTTTTTAAAATATTATAAATCTGTTTATTAATTAATCCATGACCATAATCTATTAATATTATTACATCAAATTTTTTAAGATTTTTATTTAAATAAGTTTCAATTTTATTTTGATTAATTTTACTTAAAAAATCATCATCCATAAAATAAACCTCACTAATTTTCTTATTATAACCAACATCAACAAATCTTTTTTTACGAACAGTAACTTTGTTCTTCTCATAAAAAATTTTAGACTTAATTTTTTTTGAAAAGTTATTTATTTTATTTTTTAAATCTTTATCATTTCCTAATACTGTACATACAGTTATATCATTATTGAACTGATTAAGGTTTGTAGCTGCTGCAAATACTCCACCTAAATAAACTTCAGATTTAATATACCGCGTTGCTAAAATATTTTCTTTTATCGGTTTGTTTAGAGGTCTTACCGTGTCATATTGGTCAATAATTGCATCTCCAATTATTAATGTTTTTATGTTTTTAATTTTTGCAAGATTTTTTATAGACTCATCATAAAGTTTTTTTTTATTTTTATTTGATAAAAATTTTTGTAATTTGCTGTTAAATATAAACGAAAAATTTCTATTTATTATTTCAGTAGAACTCTTTAATGGCGACTCTGTAAATATAATTTTACCACCATATTTTTTGACAGCATCTATCTCTTTATCAAGTCTTTTTGTTAAATCAGATTTACTCTTATAATCTTTACCTTTAAAATAAATGTCTGGTTTGATTGCATTAATACTTTTAATTGCATCTGGAGAATAATTAATACCCACATAGTCTACCATTTTTAATGAATTTAAGACTTTGGCTCTAAAAAAATGTTTGTTTATTGGTCTGTTGGGTCCTTTATTTACATATTTATCCTCTGTAACTGTTATAAAAAGTACATCACATTTTTTTATAACTTCTTCAAAATGACTTATATGACCAGCGTGAAGAACATCAAAAACTCCATGACATAAACCAATTTTTTTACCTTTGATTTTAAGTTTTTGAGAAACTATTGATAATTTTTGTAAATCGAAGCTATCCATTTATATCCTAAAAGAATTAGACTCATTAAAATCTGCAACAACAGTTGATCCAGTTAATATATCACCTTTTCCTGAAATTAATAAATCAAATAATCCCATCAGTTCATTTGCTTTAGCAATTTTTTTTCGTGGTAATTTTTCTCTTATAAATTTTCTGTAAACAGAAATATTTTTATTTTTTAACCTTTCAAATGAATTTTGATCATACTCAAATGCTCCTAATGAAATATGATGAAAAAATATATTTTTACTTAAAAAAAATTTTGATATTGATTTGGTGTAAGCTAATAATGCTGATTTAACTATAGAATAACCAACAGAAGCTGTTGTCTCAATATTTGCAACAGAGCCTATATGTATTAATTTTAGATTTTTTTTATAAAGTTTATTTTTGATAATAAAATTATTGATTTGAATTGGTGCCACAACATTAATTTCAAATAATAAATCTAGATCTTTTTTTTCAATAAGATAATTGCGTCTCCCAAAACCGCCTCCAATACAATGAATAACACAATCAAATTTAATTTTTTTCTTTCTTATTTCTTTAAAAAAAGAAGTTATATCTTTTTTTTTTTGTAAATTAAAACTAAAGCACCTATTTTTGTTATTTTCACTAAGTTCTTTTTTTAAATTTTTAATTTTTGAAATATTTTTACCTACAGTAAATAGGTTAAAATTTTGTTTATCATAATATCTTGATAAACACAGACCTAACCCTGAAGAAGCCCCAACAATTAGAATATTTTTCATAATTTAAATTGATACAAGTTTTTTTCTTATTTCATTCAACTTTCTTTTATTTAAAAAGGGATACATATTATCTATAAAAGATGGTTCAAATGTACCATCTTTATTCATTTGAGTTTGTACTCTTGGAGTTAATTCTTGCATTGGAGGCATCATAACTTCGCATACTGTTGGTTTTGAAGATTTTAAAATTTTCTTAAGTTTGCCTCTTAAGTTATTTTGATTTGTTATTTTTAAAGTCTGATAACCCAAAAGACTAGATAATTTAATGAAGTCAGGAAAATTTACACCACTTTTCTTATCTGCACCTACAAATTTTTTAAAGTTTTTCTTTTGCATCAATTTCATTGTAAGGTAGCCTTGGTTATTAATAATGAATATTTTAGCTGGTATTTTATGATTAATAATAGTTTGTAGTTCTTGGAGATTAAACATTATTCCCCCATCTCCAGTAATGCAAATAGGTTTTTTATTTTTTTGGGCAAAGTATACTCCTAAAAGTCCTGGTAAACCAAATCCCATAGCCGCAACCCCTGAGGACGTAAAAAGTCTTTGATTATATTTAGTTTTAAAAGATTGCATAGTACAAGTGAAGCTTGTTCCCATATCGGTAACAATATTTTCATTTCCAGAAAGACAATCTGAAAGATTATGTATGAAATTAAAAGAGTTTATGTAACCTTTTCTATCTTTATAACTATTATCTTCATCCAAATAATGATCTAAATCTCTTAGAGTTTTTACCCATTTATTTTTAATGATCTTCTTTTTATTTTTTAAATCTAGATTTAATTTTTTTAAAAAAATTTTTAAATCTATATTTAATTTGTAATCAATTTTTAAATTTCTTTTTACCATTTCATATTTGTCAATATCAATGTAAATTTTTTTTGATTTAGGCGAAAAATTTTTTATTTGGTATCCTGTTATAGGTACTGATAGTCTAGAACCTAAAATTATTAATAAATCACAAGCTTGCAGCGCAAAGTTAGAAATTCTATTGCCAAATAATCCAGGTCTTCCAAAATTTAATTTATGATTTGATGGCAAGATATCACTAGCATTCCAGGAAGATAAGACGGGTATCTTAACTGATTTATTGAATTTTAAAAATTCTTTTTCTGATTTTGACACATGCAAACCATTACCTATTAAAATTAATGGTCTAGATGACTTGTCAATTAACGAAAAAATTTTCTTTGTATCCAATTTTTTTTTTTTTAAAGCTTTTTTATCTAGTTTATATTTTTTTTTACTAGGTAAAAATTTTTTCGATTGAATGTCTAATGGAATATCTAACCAAACTGGTCCCGGCCTTCCCTCATTGGCTATAGAAACAGCTTTTCTAATTTCAAGTTCAATATCTGAATTATGGTCTAAAGATTTACAATATTTTGTTATACTTTTAACAATATCTATTATTTTTACTTCTTGAATTCCAATTTGTCTTGTATTTGATATTTTAATTGTATCTTTTAACTCAACTTGTCCAGAAATTACAATCATAGGTATCGAGTCAACCCAGGAACCTACTACACCCGTAATTGCATTTGTTCCGCCAGGGCCCGATGTTACAGATAATATTGCTGGTTTTTTTTTCACTCTACAGTATGCTTCAGCAGCCATTGCTGCAGATTGTTCATGGTGAGTATAGACAAATTTTAATTTTTTTCTCTTTCTAAATGCCTCATTTAGAAACATGGCACCACCACCAGTCACTCCAAAAGCAGTATCAATATTATTTTTTAGCAAATAATCTACTAAGTAGTCTGAATTATTCATAATAAATTTTTCGTATATTACATATATTAATAAAAATCTATAAACCTATAATATAAAATGTTAAAGTAAATTATTCTAATTTAAGTAATAAATATCAAAATTAAAAAATGCAAAAATCAAAAAACTTGGCCTTGAAAAAAAATTGAAAAGAAATTATCCATAAAACTGGATATAAAGTATGTAGTTTAATGAAATTTAAATTAAAGAATAGAATTTTTTTGCGTTTTCAGATTTTAAAAATTTAAAGTAATATGTTAATGATAAGAAAACAACTGCTTATACAAAATATTCAATAAAATTTTGGGGAATTTATAGTCAAAATAAAGTAATTAATAAAAAATGAATAATGAAAAAAATATTAATCCTTGGAAGCAATAGTTTTTCTGGAAACCATTTAGTAAATTTTCTTTTAAAAAAAAATCTTATTGTATACGGATGTTCACAGTCAATAGAAAATCCTGAAAGATTCAATGCAATTGAAAATTTAAAAAAATATAAGTTAAAAAAAAAATTTTATTTTAAAAAACTGAATATAAATACTCATTTTGGCTATTTGTCTAAAATTATAGGAGATTTTAAACCTGATGTGATAGTAGATTTTTTAGGTCAAGGAATGGTTTCAGAAAGTTGGTCTTATCCAGAATTAACATTTCAATCTAATGTTATTAGTAAAATTAAATTATACGAATATTTAAAAAATAAGAGATTTTTAAAAAAATACATTAAAATTTCTACACCTGAAGTTTTTGGCTCTTCCACAACCTTAAAGTCAGATTCCTTAAATTACAATCCATCTACTCCATATGCATTATCACATTCTTCAATTGAAACTTATTTGAGATTATTGAATAAACAATTTAAATTTCCAGTAATTTTCTCTAGATTTGCAAATTTTTATGGACCTTATCAAAAGTTATATAGAGTAATACCTTTGGCAATACATAAAGCTCATAAAAAAGAAAAATTTAAATTACATGGTGGCGGTAAATCTAAAAGATCATTCATATATGCAGAGGATTTTTGTCAAGGAATTTATAAAATGATTAAAAAGGGCAGTATTGGTTCATTTTATCAATTTTCATCAAATGAGTATTTTTCGATTCGACATATTGTGGAGTTAATTTATAGAAAAAAAGGTTTGGATCCAAAAAAATATATATCAAACGTAAAAGATAGGTTAGGTAAAGATAAAGATTATAAGATAATTGATAAAGACACTAGAAAACTACTTAATTGGGAAAATAAAACCAAAATAACAGATGGAATAAATAAAGTTATAGAATGGTATAAAATTTATAATCATACTTTCAAAAATAAAGACCAAAAATTTAAAATAAAAAAATGAAAAATAACTTTTTAATAAAACAATATATCTCAGATAAAAAAATGAAAATAAAACATAATTATTTATCTGAACAATTTGCTAAACCAAAAAAAATACTAAAACTAATTAACGATATCGTAAAATTTAATGATTTTACTCTTGGCAGATATGTGGAGCTATTCGAGAAAGAGTTTTGCAAATATCAAAAAGTAAAATATGCCTTAGGTGTTGGTTCAGGAACTGATGCAATATTTCTATCATTAAAAGCATTGGGAATTAAAGAAGGAGATGAAGTAATTACCCCCACATACTCATTTTACGCTACAGCAGGAGCGATAGCAACAGCTGGTGCAAAACCTGTTTTTGTTGATGTTAAAAATGATTTAAACATCGATGAAAATAAAATAGCAAAAAAAATTACGAAAAAAACGAAAGCTATTGTACCTGTCCATTGGTCTGGAAGAATTTGCAATATGGAAAAATTAAATAAAATAGCAAAAAAATTTAAATTACATGTTGTCGAAGATGCTTGTCATGCAATCTTAGCCCATGATGATAAAAAAAAATATGCTGGAAATTTTGGAATAACGGGTTGCTTTAGTATGCATCCATTGAAGAATTTAAATGTTTGGGGTGATGGCGGTATAATTGCCACTAATAACAAAAAAATTTATGAAAAATTAAAATTAATGAGAAATCATGGATTAATAAATAGAGATAATTGTAAACTTTATGGCTTTAACTCAAGACTAGATACTATTCAAGCAGCTGTTGGACTGGAAATGATTAAAAAGATAAATCATATTACCGACAAAAGAATTTATAATGCGAACTATTTAAACAGTAAGCTTAAATATATTAAAAATTTAGAGTTTATTCATGAAAAGAATGGTTATAAATCAGTTTTTCACTTGTATCAATTTTTTTGCAAAAATAGAAATGGTTTAAATAAATTTTTAAGGAAGAAAGGTATAGATAGTAAAATACATTATCCTAGGCCTCTTCATTTACACAACGCAGCAAAAAAATTTAATTACAAATCTGGTCAATATAAAAATGCAGAAAAATTATCGAAAAAAGTGATTTCAATACCTGTACATGAATTCATAAAAAAAAGTGAACTCGATTATATAATACAAATGATAAAAAAATTTTATAATTAATGAAAATAAAATTTACAAATTTTCCTAGAGAATTCAAAAGTTTAAAAAACCTTTTAATAAATAAATTCATAAATATTGGTAATAAAGGTCAATATGTTTTTGGTGATGAACTTGAAAATTTTGAAAAAAAAATTAGAAAAACACTTAAAGTAAAACATGTTTTGGGTGTTGGAAATTGGACTGAAGGAACAGTGATGGTTTTAAAAGCTCTTGGATATAAACCAAAAGATGAAATTATTACAGTTTCAAATTCATTTATTGCAACTTGTGGGGCAATTGCTTACGCGGGACTAACTCCAAAATTAGTTGACGTAGGAGAAGATTTGAATATTGATGCAAATCAAATTCAAAAAATTATAACAAAAAAAACTAAAGCTATTATGCCAGTTCATCTATCTGGCATACCAGCAGATTTAAGTTCTTTAAAAAAGATATGTAAAAAAAATAAACTTCATTTAATTGAAGATGCTGCACACGCTTTTGGAACAAAATTTAAAGATAAATTTATCGGTACTATTGGTGATGTTGGAATATTTAGCCTTCATCCAAGAAAAAGCTTTCACGTACTAGGCGACGGTGGGCTTATCATAACTAATAATACAAATCTTTATAAAAAAATTTTGTTATTAAGAAATCATGGGCTAAAAAATCGTAATGAGTCATTAATCTGGGGCACAAATTCACGATTAGATAACATGCAAGCAGGCTTTGGTAATATTATGTTGGGCAAAATTTCCTCCTGGAATAAAAAACAACTTAATATTGCAAAAAAATATACTAAAGAACTAAGACATATTTTAAAAACACCAGTTTATAATTTAGAAAATTCAAATCCAACTTTTCATCAATATATAGTTAGGACAGATTATAGGGATAAACTAATAAAATATCTTAAAAAGAATAATATTGATACTGCAATCCATTATCCTATACCAATACATAAACAAAATGCATTTAAAAAAGAATTTGGTAAAGTTTCATTACCTGTAACTGAAAAATATAGTAAAGAAATTTTGAGTCTTCCAATAAATCCATATATGACTAAAAGAGAAGTAGACTTTGTTATTAGTAAAATCAAAGAATTTTTTACAACAAAAAAAGTATGAAAAATATTTTAATAACTGGTGGTGGTGGATATGTGGGCACAAATTTAACTAAACAATTGTTAAATGATGGGTATAAAATAACTGTTTGCGATACTTTTTGGTTTGGAAATTTTTTAAGAAAACATAAAAGATTAAAAATAATAAAAAAAGATATTAGAAATTTAGAAAGAAAAGATCTTAAAGGTATTGACTGTATAATGCATTTAGCTTCTATTGCTAATGATCCAGCTGCAGAATTAGATGCCAAGTTAACATGGGATGTGAATGTGTTAGCTACTTATAAGTTAATTAATTTAGCGGTAGAACTTAAAATTAAAAAATTCATATTTGCATCTTCTGGGAGTGTTTATGGTATCAAGAAAGAAAAAAGAGTAACTGAAGATTTAAGTCTTGAACCAGTTTCAGAATACAACAAATCAAAGATGATAGCTGAAAGATTGCTTTTAAGTTATAAAAAAAAAATTGATCTAACAATTCTTAGACCAGCGACAGTTTGTGGATATTCTCCTGCAATGAGATTGGATGTTGCTATAAACGCTTTAACCTTTGGAGCATTACAAAATAATTTTATAACAGTTTTTGGTGGGAAACAAATACGTCCTAATTTGACAATGTATGATATGATAAATGCTTATAGATTTTTTTTAACTAGAAAATTTAAAAAAAATAAATCTATAAAAAACATAATATTTAATTTAGGATTTAAAAATCTAAGTATTTTAAATATGGCAAAAAGAATTAAAAAAACTTTAAATTCTAATTCTAGAATTATACTTAAAAACAGTAATGATCCAAGATCATATCGACAAAACTCTGATAGAATAATGAAAATTGGATTTAATCCAACTAAAAATATAGAGGATGCAATAATTGAAATAAAAGAAAAATATAAACTAAAAAAAATTCCTCAAAAGGATAGCTTCTATAGAATAAATACCCTTAAGATGATTAAGGCTAAGTAATTTTTTTCAACTTTGAAATTACCAATTTCATCCATTCACCATTATACTTATAGTGAGGGGAGGTAACTAAATTTCCATCTTCAACACTTGGTTTATCAATAAATTCGCCACCAGCATTTATAATATCTTGTTTCCAAGCATAATAACCAGTCACCTTTTTATTGTGTAATATATCCGCAGAAATTAACATCATCGTTCCACTACATATTGCAGCAATCAATTTTTTTTTTTCGTCAAATTGCTTTACAATATTTATAGCTTTTGAATCTAATCTAAGTAATTCCATAGATTTTACACCACCTGGCAAAACCAAAATATCATAGTCGTCAACATTTATTTCTGATAAATCTATAACTTTATCATCTTTCTGAGGGGGAATTTTTGTTCCAAAAAAACCTTTAACTATTCCTGATGTTTGATTGTAAACATGAACATTAATACCCTCTTCTTTAAGTCTATAGAAAGGGTAAATAAACTCATGATCCTGAACTAATTGACTTGTAATAATTAAAGCATTTTTCATTTAGGTTTTATTTAAATAATAGATTTATTTATGTCAATAAATTTATTCCATAATGAAATAGATAATTATTTTTTTAATAATTTTTTGAAGCTTTTAAAATTAAAATTTTTGAATTAACTTTAAATGACTCAGATAATTTTTTTAAAGTATAAGATTTTACAATTTCTCCTACAGAAATAACTACTTTTTTACTACTAGAAATTAAACATCCATCTAATATTATCGAAACGCTTTTATCATTATAAGATTTAAAACTTTTAAAATTTTTAAAATAGGAAATTTCTATTTTAACATCATTTAAAATATACTTATTAGTTCTATTAATTGAAGGTGTTTTAAAAATTGTATCTTTTTTTCCAAGCCTGATAGATTGAACAAGATTTTCGTAACCTGAGTTTTTTCGTCCATAATTATCTTCCATCCTAATTAAGTCAGTTTTAATATAGGGGTTTTCAATTTCTAATGCATATAAATCTTGTTTTCTTGAAGCTTTAATTTTATGAAACAAACCCGATCTAAGCACAAGTATAGACATTGGTTTATATTTAAAGATATTTTTTTTATAAATTCCTATTTGCACTTCAGCGATACCAGATAAAATTAAAAAACCTGTTTTTTTTTTAGGATGACAATGAAGCGAGGTTGACTGTCCTTTTTTTATCTTTAAATAAGTAATTGCAATTTTTTTTGCATTTCTATAAATATTATACTCTTCACCCCACGGCTTAATAACTTTACTGTTATCATAGCTTTTGTTAGTATTATTTATTACCATTAAATGAAAAATTATACTAATTACAGATATTAAACAACTTTGTTTATTAATATTATATGAAAGATCACTTATCTTATTACCATAGAATAAATCAAGTACCTACTGTCGATTTAAATGATAATAAAAAAAAATTACTGTTAAATCAAAGATTTGCATTTTATTTAACTCTTAAAATATCTGAAAATGATTTTCATAAAAAAACTGTTTTAGAACTATGTCCTGGTTCTGGTTATAATGCATATTATTTATTAGAAAAATGTAAAATTAAAAATATTGATCTAGTAGACTATAGTGACGATTCAATAAGAAAGTTAAAAAAGAATTTATCTAGATTTAAAAATTGTAAGATAAAAAAAGAAAAAATTCAAAATTATAATACGGAAAAAGTTTATGATTTTGTAATATTGGAAAACGCGCTAGATGGCTTTGATAGAGATGAAATCATATTTAAAAAACTTTGTAAATTCACTAAAAAGGGCGGAAGTGTAATATTTAATTTTGGAGATATTTTTGGAATATTTTCTACCAAAATTAGATTTCTTTATAGCAAATTAATATTAGATCAAAAAAATATAGGAGATTTTGATAAAAAGCTACAATTTTTATCAAACTTATTTTTAGATCACATATTACATCTCTCAAAAAATGCAAGATCTGTTGAAAAATGGGTGCTGGACAATATTTTGAATGAAGAATGGATAAAAAGAGAAAACTATTTTAGCTACGATAAATTAAGTAAATTATTAAAATCAGATTTTTTAATTAAATCTAACTCGCCAATATTTGAAAAAAAATTTACATGGTATAAAAATAAAAAAATAAGTTCACATAATTTAGAAGTTTTCGAGGAATATAAAAAAAACAAAATGAATCTTTTAGATTTTGAAACTAATTTTCATAATACTGTTGATACAAAAATATTAGAAAAAAAAATAATTAAATTATATGAACTCATTTCAAAGATAGAGATGAATAAAAAAATTGACTTAAAAAATTTAAGTAATATTCAAAAAGAACTTGAAAAAATTAGTTATATTTTAAATAAACATAAATTTAACAATAAAATATCTTTAGCTTTAAAAGAAACCATTAGCGCAATAATTAAATTTAAAAAGAAAAAAAAAATACAAACTAATACAAAATATTTAAAAAAATTTTGGGGAATCTATACTCAAAATTGTTGTATTATTAAAATCAAGTAGTCAATTTGCAATCATTGCAGTAAATTCACATGAAATTCTTAACTTAGTAGTGCTGTTGATAGGTGCAAAATGAACACAATCGTCGTGAAATAATATAGCATTTTTATTAAAGTTATTAATAGGCATAACTATATTTTTTTTATTTTTTTTAATAAAACTTTTATCTATTATTGGCTTTTTAAAACCTTTTACAGTCCTAAAACTTAATTTTATTTTTTGTAAATGGCTATTATTAAAAAAATGCAAAGAATTTTGTTCATTGCACCCAAATATTGGAAGCCAAACTTTGAGTCTATCATCATATTTGAAAGTTATTTTTGGTGTTAAATTTTTATTAAATTTATGTGCTTTCCAAAAGTCACTATCTCTATGTGGGAATGGTATATCTTTTTTATTTTTTCTTACAACTCTGTAGTAAACACAATATTGATTTATTTTTAAACTTTTATTTAATAATAAATCTGATTTTGACATTTTATGTAATGAAATTTTTTTTATATTTCTATTAAATCTAAACTTTTTTAAATATGTATTTATTTTTTTTGTAACATTAAAAGAAAGATATCTTTTGCTAACAGTTCCAAAAAGATTAAAAAATTCTTTTTCATTTAGTTCATTTATTTTTTTTGATATTTCAAAAAAATTTGATTTAGTATTTAGTTTAAGCTTTTTTATTAAATTTTTTCTAATACTTTGTGTAATTAAATCTTTTATTTTTATGTCAATATTAAAAACTTCAATTCCATTGTTTTCTAAGTTAAATTTAATCATAATCAGTTATAATATAAAATAATATTTTTCCTAATAACTTTTTTTAATTTAAATTAAGAATCATGATTGTTTAATTTTACTCTCTAAAGTTTTTAAGAATTGATTAGAGTCGTAATATACGCCTGAAAAACTATTTGCTCTCAAAAATGATTGTTTGTTTGTTAAATTAAACGGATGATTGTAAGAAATAAAGTTAATGTTATTTTGGTGACATTTTTCTGAGATTGTGCCATATGGCATTGTAACAATTAATTTATATTTATTATAAATATTTTCAAATTTCTCTTCTTCAATAGGAATTTGACATTCCTCAATAGTATGTGGACCAGCATATCCAGATAAGTATTTAAAATTTTTGTATCGGACTTTTATTTTTTTGCCATTTTTCAGACCATCATTTAACAATATAATTGCTTTTCTATATATACACATAAATTCTTGAAAGTGGTTTATAGAAAAAAAATCTTGAATCATTGGAAAGCTAGAAGGACAAAAAAGGATATCATATGAATAATTTAACTTTAGAAGTTTCGGAAGTTTTGTGCTCTCATTAATATTATAAAGTTTTAAATTAGGAAACATTGAGAACCAATACATGTTTGTAAAACCAATTCCTAATATCATCCCATGTGAAATAATTTGTATATTTTTATCTCCATATTTTTCATAGCTTTTTGCCATTAACAATATTTCATATACATTTCTTTCATATCCAAATTTTGTAATCCATTTATGTTTTGACTTAACTAGATAATCACTTAACTTTAAAAACCACTTTGGAAAATATGTATTTAAATATTCTGGTAAAATTAGATTTAAAATTTTTTCAAAATCATTATCTGGATCATTTCTATAAAAAATTTTATCATTATTTTCGTCGATTGAATTATCAAAAAAATTTTTAAACTTTTGTTTAATTTTAAAAAAAATGAACTTAATCTTATCTAACCTTAATATCTCCAAAAAATATGTTAAATTTGACATTGGCAAAATTTCTCTTTCAATGTCTTTTTTTATTTCATGAGAATAATGTTTTTCTTCACCATCAAACAGAAGTTCGTCTATACTTTGACTTAGATCATTGGTTTTAATCTGAAAATTTTTATTTATAAAAGTTTCTCGAGCAATATTTCTAATAATTGTTGATCGAACTATATTCTCAGGAGGAAATTCTTTTATAGATTTTGTTAAGTCATTTAAAAATCTAGGGTCTTTAAATGACAACATATTCAAATATTCAGATAAGATTGCATATTGACCACTTACCGCCCACCAGAAATCCTCTGATATATTTAGATTATGAAGTTTATTCATAAAATTTTTGTTTTTAATTTTGATATCGGGTATTTTTGATTTTAAAATTTTGTATGTTTTTTTTGGATCTTGGTCGAAATTAATCATTGATTTAATTATCTTATCAATTGTTGATTTTATTTATACAATAAACTTATTTTAAAAAATAAATTTGTGTATATACAAAGATATACTTTAAATTAAATTACATGGAAATATTTAATAAATCAGTAAATTTAATTTAATTATGAATTACAACAGTAGTAAAACAAAATGGATTGATGAGTATAAATTGATTCATAAGATTGAACCCAAATTTGGGTCTTCATCTCATATAAGACTACATGAAGTAACTAAAATAATAATGGAATTAATTAAAATTGAAAATAATCTAGATAAAATTTTTCGAATATTAGATTTTGGATGTGGCAAGAGTAAACTTATTGATAAACTACGAGACTTTTTTGCCTCATCAAGTTTTAAATTTGAATTTTTAAAATATGATCTTGCAGTTGAAGTATAAAGTCTTAGACCATCAGGAAATTTTGATTTAATAATAAACACAGATGTTTTAGAGCATATTCACGAGCCAGAATTAGATATTATTTTAAAAGATATAAGAAGTTTTTCTAAAAATTGCTTAATAAACATTAGCATAAGACTAGCAAATACTATTTTACCAAATGGTGAAAATGCACATATTACTGTTAAACCATGTAATTGGTGGTTTAATCTTTTAAAAAAATATTGGAACAAAGAATTATATCTATATTCATGTTCAATGGATGAGGTTACTATTTGCACCTTAAGACAAACAGACTATTTAAGATTTTTTATATTAAGAAAAAATTAAGATGGTATTTTTTAAGAATAATAAGATTTTTTGTTGAGGCTAAATCGAGTATCAAAAGAAGGTTATAGTTTATAAAAAATTAAAAAAAATTTATTTTTTTTTAATAGAATAGGTATTCTCAATATTTTTTAAGTATCTATTAATGTCCATTTTTAAAACATTTTTCATATCATTATCTGCTTGGATATTTTTATCTG
>MDTB01126180.1_pt1 | contig 28903 bp, 33 predicted proteins | sample 811161 | NCBI WGS metagenome assembly MDTB01 (sample SAMN05326650, study PRJNA326480) | marine metagenome | isolation source: seawater | place: Mediterranean Sea | collected 2009
GCAAATTGCATCGCCAATGATTTCACATATTTTGCTTAAAATCATGTATAAGATTTTTACAAGCAAGAAGATGAGAACTTTCTTTAAGATCCAGAATATTGCTTGTAAAATATCAGAAAGTTTTGGCCAAGCTCTAAATGGGTTTTCCATTCTAATGGCAACGATGTCCATTGGATTTCTACAGAATGGTAACGTCAAGCTCTTGATGAAATCCATGATTCCGGGATTAAATAACGGAGGACTTGGGCAATCAAATAAAGCAATAACAGCCGAAATCAATTGTGCGCCGGGGAATGTACTGAGGACATCTAGTAATGATAACATGTTGTCTTCATATACTTCGATTAATGCTAACACATATGCTTCTAAAACGACACTTGGATCAAGGCCACTTTTTTCAGATGCCGATGGTCCTCTAATTTTTTGAGCCAATGTTCTGCGTTCTTGGGTTGGATCGAAACCAGTAATACCCGGATTTACAGCAGGCTGTGTTCCACCGAATGGGCCCGGCCGTCCAATCGATCTTTGATGCTCTACGAATTGTTCATTTTCCCAAGGTTTTTCGATTTCAATATCACCAAAGAATGGCTGACCTTCGGAACGAGGGGACCGGTCACTGAGACCTTCGAACATTTTACCTTCTTTTAGATTTTTTCTAACCAAAGCATCAAGTTCTGCTCTTTTTTCAGGCGGCAAACCAAGGAAAAGGTCTCCAAAATCTTCCACTCCCATGGCTTTAAGAGCGGATAAAACAATTCTTCCCAGAGCTTCTTGGAGAGAAAGCCCTTTCATCAAGCATTCCATGGCCTCCAACAGCAGGTCAAACAGACCACAATTCTTCATTGGGTCTAAACCATGTGTATAAAGACTCTGCAAGCCGGCCATTCCCGGAATTGGAAGACCCAAAGCTTGTCGACACAATAGCTCAAAAATATTATCTTTCTCATCAACTGTTAGATAGGCCTGATTAAGTGACTGCATCTGCATGTTGTACAAATCTGTGAACGTTGTTCCGGGGCTGAGTCCCATATCTGCTAAATCTTTTTTGACCTCATCCGGATTTGAACGACAGAGTGCGTCATGAAACTGTTTTGCAATTGCATCCCCAATACCAAACACTTCATCAAAAATGTCTTGACCAAGCTCTTTAAATTCATTTTCTAGATTGGCAGCAATACAATCACTGATTGTTGGCTTGCCAATTGGCCCTTCTGGCTTGAATGCATAAATTTTCGGATACGTATATTTTTCTAAATACTCAATCCATGGCATTGGCTTACGTGATTCTGCATCTCTCATCATATTATTTTGATGAGCAAAATAAGCAACCGCGGTCTTGTCTCTCCATCCGCTGTTGCGTCGAAGGGTGGCCAGTCTTCTACTTTTATATCTAACAGCCGGCCTATCACGACAACCCATGGTAAATACTTCTAACAACTTTATTTTATAATCAGCAGTAAACACCATATTCATCTTTGTGATAAGTTCATCTGATGAGAACATGTCAAAGAAGCTTACACCCAGCGTGTATCCTCGCGAAGCTAACCAGTTATCTAATTGATGATACGTATCAGCTAGCGCACCTCTTCCAAAAAGACCGTCATCTCCGTAATTTTCAAGATTGAAAACCCTGTCATCACTTTTAAATCTAAGGTTACCGCCTTCGGTGGCACGAAAAACCTTTAAGTATCTGTTATAAAGATCTAATGTTTTTCTGAGCTTGACAATATTTGTATTCAAATCCTTTGCCATCAAGGTTATTTCTATGTCTTCGGGATCTGGCTCAAAGTCATCTTGATCACTATACTCTTCCTTTATTGGCGGCAAATTGAAAACATCATCAAACTCTAATGAGTACAACAATTTAAGTCTTGAACCAGTTCGCGGTTCAAGATAGTAATCCGTATAGTCCACAACCTTAACCATGCTCAGGACACTATCCATAGAGTCATCTTTTTGGAAGTGTTCTAATATGGCTTGAATAGCCTGATATTCATATTTTTTAAATATTCCCTTTAATACTTCGTCAGCCTCGGCTTCCGTCATACCCTCAATAAATCCGGTTGTTGTTTCTGGCGTAACAAAAGTTATCTGATATCTACAGCTTTTCTCATTAAGGATCGGTGTAAGTTGATTTCTATTTCTCCAATTGCTTATAATGGAATACGGATTTGGAATACATTGTCGACATTTTGCCGCAGGAGGTGTTACATCATCACACACATCAGGCATTCCATCGCCATTTTTATCTTGAAATTTCAAGTAAGGTGATAGCTGATCTCGAAGTGCTTCCTCGGTGGCTGGCACCATAGTCATATTTTTTGATGATTTATCTTTTGCCATAATATGATCCTACGTTAAGTTTACGTTCCTGCTGCAAATATATTTGTATCCGCCGGGGTTACAATAATTAAAGTTAATAAAGTTAAGAGTAACACGAGCTTGATACAATGATTGGAGCGTCCAGTTGGACATCATCGTTCCATACCAAGTTACATTTCCAAAAGACGCAGGCCATGTTGGGAATGGGAACAAAAAGGCTAGAAATGCGTTGTGAAGTAAATTGTTTAGAGCAGAGAGGGTCATAACACTAAGCATGTCTTCCATTACTTCTGAATATTCCAAGAAAGCATCGCGGGCCAAGAGGCCACGAACGGCCGGCTGTAAGTTGCTTATTTTTTCAAGGGGGTGATAGATACCACCAAACGTAATATATGTTCCGCTATGGTTTCCTGCAATTAGGTTTATCTGGGGCGCTCTTTTTACGATGCGGCCGCCGAGAGAGTTTGTTTCGCCAGTTATTGAATAGCCTTCTACACTAAGCATCTCTCCTGTTACAATGTTTACACCCTCTCGACCAATCACTCTGACTGTATCGGCTTTCATGGCGATGCTAGCTCTCGCCTTTGAGGGACCTGTATTTCCAGATGCCAATGCAAAGTTATGATCAACGTCAGTAAGCTGACTGATTAATATTCTCGCAGCATCGGCAGCCATAGAATTGTCTACTTGTGCCGATCCTTCTTCTTGACCCGGTGGGCCGTCTCCGGAGCGAGCGTTTGACATTCGGCCAACCACCAGATCAATAGAGTTAGCTCTATTGGAACCTTTTGCTCCATATCCAGAAGCACAACTGTCTGGGCGGTCAGTACCCAAAACAATATAAGCGCCTTCATTTGCAATCACATATTCGTTTGGACAGCTTTTGAAGTGTATATTCTGTTCAGCAATAGGAGAATGGTACAAACCATTTTCCGAAAACTGCGGGGATTGCCCTGCGTCTATTTTTTGTTGTGTCGTTGGGGGATTATTTTCAGGACTTGATGTTTTTCTATTTTCATATATTTTTTTTGCCATATGTCACCTATTATGCGTCGGTCGCGGGGTCGATGTCTTCGGCGCCGGCCTGATTAGCTACGGCATGCGTGCCGGCTTGCTGTTGTATGTTGCTCGGGATATTTACATGTACATGAGGGGGGCTTCTCTCGTAGAATGCTGTGCCACCAAAGCTTTTTACAGCATTTACAATTGCTCGTATCACACTTTCTTTCATTTGTATCCTATTTCCATTTGCATCTTTTTTGTCTCTGCCGGCTACTCTATCAGTTTGCAAATCAAAGGCGCCTCTAATCATGTGTTTTGAGATCTCCCTTCCTTCATCGAACTGTTCTTGTATTTCTCTCGCCAAATCGTTTCCTTTTGTCCAATCTACTTTTAGTAACTGTTGTATTTTAGTGCCTCCGCTATAAAGATTGTACATAGAACGGCACGGGTGATTTTTGGTCGGTTTTCCGTTTGGAACATTTCCTTTACATCTTCCTTTGAACAAGTCCTTCATGGCGTTTGCCTGCTGCGTTGCATCTCTATAAGTAGAACTAATTATTAGCTCTGGTATTTCTTCTAAGATCTTTGAATAACTCAACATATTGGTAAATGTGGTTACGTTTCGTATTGTAACTGCATCCATTGATACATTTGATGCAAATATAAATTTGGTTCCATTTGGATTTGCGTCCTCTTGCAACTCTTCTATGCGGCCACCGGGAACGGTCTCGAGTTTTTTATTTTTAAATGCCGCATTGGCCTTTGCACACTGATTCTTTTTACGAAAACTAGCATGGCCAGAACCGGCTTTGGAATGAACCCATCCAAAGTCTGTATCATACGAGAAATCTTTTTTATTCAACTTAACATAAATTAAATCGTCCACTGAGAGGCGCAGGCCTTGCTGGTCTATGGCAATTGTGTAAAGAGCTTGAATAACATTATTGTTTGGAGTATCCATTAGCGATGTAGTGCCCTGCGAACATGGTTCCGGTAAGTACGCATGCGGCGATCTTTCAATTATCTGTACAAAGTAAACACGCGTACCAGCGATCTGGCTGGTTCCACCTTGTTGGTCGGGCATACCGGCCATATTGGCAACTTCGGCAGCATCGATTGTGTTTATCTCTTTTAAAATTCTAGCCCTAAATAAATCTTTACTTTCAGTTTCGCCATTTGCTTTTCTAGCGGCTGCGGCTAATAAATCAAAGCCACCAAGACCTTGAGTTAAATCTGGGAAAGAAATTAAATCCTTAGCCATTTGCTGTTTCCCCCTGTATTAAATTAAACAAGTCATCCTTGTCCTCATCCGAGAGTTCTAAGGAAGTTGACTGATCTTTCTTTTGGATGGAAATTATCTTGACTAGCTGTTCATTTGAACGCTGTAAGGTTTCAATATGTTTCGCAGCCACTGGGCTGAGATATTTATTCTGATCTGGTGACACCGCTATACAATTGGCTATCTCATTAAGAAACTCGCGAGCAGATTTTCTATCGTCACGAATATTCCCCAATGCTTCACTTATCAAAGATTCCAGATCGTTTTTACTCATAAAGCGCCATTGTTCCAATTTTGTGTAAAGTAGTGATACTTCTTCTTAAACTTTTTGAGAGAATTTACAATCTGCTTTGTATTCAAGCCTGTAATTTCTCGCAAGTATAAGTAAATAGCTTTTTTATTAAAAATTTGAATTTCTTCTTTTGATTCAAATAGAACACAAATTGCTTGGTAAACTTTTAAGTCGTTTTCTTTCATCTGGGTTGTATCCCACGATTTCAGTTCTTTGTAGAATAGTTCCCAAAACTCATTCTCTTCTCTCTCAGTGATGTACGATTCGTTCGTAGACAGATATTGCTCTTCGTAATTCTTGGCTAGATTATCAAAGTTAATTTCTGTTTTATTCTTACGTTGTTGTCTTTTTACTTTGTGGATAAACCAGTTTTTAGTAATCACTGAAAAGTACGAGAAAGCCTTGGAGCCTTTTGATGGATCGTACTTGTCAAGAATTGTCATTAGCCAAATTTTGCACTCATCTCTCAGAGAGTCAATATTAGGCAGATTTGTAAATTTGTAGGTGAACACAATTTTGTCCACCATTTCATTAAAAGCGGGCTCTATCCACTTTACGTATAATTCTGTTCTTTCTCTTACGCAACTTACTTGACAATATCTAATAATTGCGTTCTCATGATCTTTGGTAAAATAATGATTCTTTTTACGACGTTTCTTCTTCGGCGTCGGGGTCTGTATTTTCGTTTTCGGCATCTTCTTCAATTAATCCATAAATATATTCAAAGGTCTCCAACTGTTCGTTGAATGACCTAGCGTGTTCTAGGAGTGCGCCAAGCGTCTCATCTCCATAAAACATTTCAAGTTCATAAACTCTTTCTAGGTGAACAGCGAAGGAATCTACCATTTCTTTAAAATCATACATTTCCTCTGAAATAGATACCAATCTAATGATAGCGTTTCGGACATAATATCCTAATCCAACATTTAGAACCAGAGATACAGTCAGTATTATTGATATCGTAATTTCAAGATTTGTCATAAACTTTCTCTCTTATCTCTTTTTTTTGCTGTTCTAAAATTTCTCTATTTTCTTCAATAAATTTCTTAGTGATATCACCAGTGGCATTAGAGTTTTCTTTTGTTTTAGTAACATACGGTTTATTAAGTAATCGGACAAGAGTACCCTCACCATCACAGTGAGGGCAGTTTTCTAAGTCTTCACCAATCATATGAATAACTTTTGTTATTTCATTGCAGTTTTTACAACTGTACTTAAATATCGGCACTACCGCTCTGCCATATTTGCTAAGTCTTTTTCGGTAATCGATGAGCTGTCGCTAATTCTCACCGTTGGTGGGTTTTCTACTATTAAACCATCATCGGATTCCGACAACTTGAAGCCCTGCAAAATTGGAACTATGTCCAGTTCATTGAGCAGGGATTCCTGCAGGGCCATCATAATGGCTCCCAGTGCTTGATTAGATAAATGCATTTTTACTCCTTTAAGATTTCTATATCTCTTTCATTTATAGACATTATATCATTAAATTTAAATCTGTATACGTCAAAGTTTTTATACTCTATCGTCTGTTCTTGTGTTGCTGATTGATATTCAAATATATTAACATTTAAAACGAGCCCATGACCAGCTTCACGAATAATATCGTCAGCATATCTGGTCCACCATTTAACCATGGAGCCAACTTTTACATCTGATAAATTATCTGACAATTGATTTAAGGTCCTCATCATACATCATTCTAGCAAGTTCTCTAAATTTAACTTTTGGCTCCCAATCGAGCTTTTCTTTTGCCTTTGTGGGATCACCCAAGAGAAGCGGGACTTCGTGTGGCCTAAAAAGCCTTTCGTCAATTTCTACATACTTGTCAACGTCTAGACCAGCATAATCAAAAACTTCGTGTAAAAACTCCTTCACAGTGTGTGTTTCGCCTGTTGCGATAACATAATCATCGGGATTCTCTTGTTGTAACATGAGCCACATGGCCTCTACATAATCGCCGGCGAATCCCCAGTCTCTCTTAGCTTCAAGATTACCAAGATAGAGCTTATCCTGCAAGCCAAGCCTGATTTTGGCGGCGGCTCTTGTAATCTTTCTTGTGACGAAAGTTTCACCACGACGAGGCGATTCGTGATTAAAAAGAATCCCACTAGAAATGTGCATGCCATAACTTTCTCGATAGTTTCTACAAATATTGTGAGCAAAAACTTTTGCACATGCATACGGAGATGCCGGCATTAATCTTGTGGTTTCAGACTGTGGGTTCTCGGGGTTATCTCCAAACATCTCGGAAGAAGATGCTTGATAAATTCTTGCCTCTGGGCAAACATTTCTTGCTGCCTCTAAAAGACGCAGTGTCCCCATGGCAACGATATCGGCCGTCTCTTCTGGTGTGTCGAATGATACACGAACATGTGATTGAGCAGCTAGATTATAAATCTCATCGGGCTTGTATTGCATTAAAAGTCTGTGAATGTTTCCGGAATCTATCATATTTCCATAAACTAAACTAAAATCTACCACCCTATCAGGGTCATCAAAAATATGATTAATCCGATCTGTACTAATAAGCGAGGTACGACGCTTAACCGCTACAACATGGTAGCCCTTATCTAATAATAAATCCGCAAGATACGAACCATCTTGCCCAGTTACACCCGTCAAGAGCGCTGTTTTTTGTTTTTCAAACATTGTGATTCTCCGAATACCAGTTATATGTTTTTAAAATGCCATCCTTAAACTTTGTAAATTTAAAAGCCCCTATAAGTTTTGACATTTGTGCGTTGGAACCATCTTTACGGAATTGCCCGTCCATGTTCCCATTAAATAATGTTCTCACATTCTTGCCACTTTGTTCAATCAAAGTTCTTGACATCTCCAAAATCGATAAGTTCTCTGGCGGGGCTACTATTATTGGCTTATCTGTGTTATGCTCTTCAAGTAACATGGGGATAATACGACACAAATCATCAACATAAAGCTGCTGCCGCAAAGGAAGGCCGGTGCCCCACAAGCTAATTGTGTCCCCCTCGCTAGCAGAATGCACCTTGTGAACTAAAGCAGCTACAAAATGTGATGTTTCTGCGCCAAAATGATCATTGGGGCCGTATATGTTCGATGGACAAAAGGTTGAGTAGTTTCTGCTGTATTGGCTTCTATAAGCACACGAGGCGACATGCAGCATTCTTTTTGTCATACCGTAAGAAAAGTTTGTTTCAGTAGGAGGGCCAGAAAAGAAGTCCTCCTCTGTAAAGGGAAAGTAGCTGAGATTCTCTGGGAATGCGCACGTACTCAAAGAAGAGAGCACTCTTACAATGTTTGCTTTGTGAGCTTCGTGAACAACGTTAGTGTTCATCATGGTATTTATGTGAAAGAAGTCAGCCTGATTCTCAATGTTGTCTTTTATACCTCCAACGCGAGCAGCAAGATGCACAACCGCATCTGGTTTTAAATCCCCATACAACTCAGCGACTTGTTTCGCAACAGTAAGATCGCAGTCCTTCGATGAGATGTATGTCCAATTAGGCTTAATAATAGACAGCCTCTGTCCCAGAAAGCCGCTACCACCTGTTACTAACACGTTCTCGGTGCTCATTAATCACACCCCAAGTCTTGAAAAAATGTGTCGCAGTTTATATTCTTGTCATCAATAAAGATGTCATAGATAGGCTTACCAAATCGCAAGTCATGATATTTGACTCCCCATTCTGCAAACTGCTTCTCAGTCACCTCTCTCCAATCAATCCCTGTGCCCGTGCCGCGGGCAGTCCAGTATATTACTGTGTGTCCCTCGTCGTAAAGCTTATTTACAATCTCGATTCTATCAGGGAGTGGTTGTGAGCTTTCGTAGTCAGTGTACCCTTCGCTACTTTTTCTACAAATTGTATCATCAATATCAACAAAATATATCATTCTAGCCTCTTAGTTTCTTGCGAATAGCCACTTCGCTTGGGGTTACAGTCTTGCTAGCGGTGCCCATTATCTTAGGAACGTCTTTTACTCTCTTGTACAGCATGTCCATGGCCATAACTTCCAAGCTAGATTTCTGATCAGTGCCCCACATATCATGTGACAAGGTAATGTGTCGCTCTATAACAGTTGCACCGAGGGCCACAGCAATAACTGTGGGCTCTAAATCTTCTTCATGACCTGAGTATCCAATGCGACAGCCATATCTTTCTTTTAGAAATGGTATCAAATTGAGATTAATCTCTTCACGGGGTGTTGGATAACTTGAATTAGTATGCATTAAAACTAAATTATTGTTATGCTTTAACACGTTATTCACTGCATCATCGACTTCTTGTAGTTCACACATTCCAGTTGACATAATGATTGGAACACCAACCTTTGCAGTCTCAGATACAAGCAATTCATTGGTCGTCATAGCAGAAGGAATTTTGATAAAAGGAAGATCATAATCGGCTAAAAACTTAAGGCTATCTAAATCCCATACCGAAGCAGACCAATCAACAGGCTTCTCGGCGCAGTATTTGCTGATATAATCATAATCATCTTTTCCAAACTCTACTTTGTACTTGTAATCAAGATACGTCATGGTTCCCCATGGAGTTTCTCTCATGACACCCTTTTGGTGCTCTGGTACACAGACATCTGGATTTCTTTTTTGAAACTTAGCGCAATTCCACCCACAGGCTGACACAGCGTCGATTAGTTTCTTTGTAATTTGCATGTCACCATTATGGTTGATGCCAATTTCTCCGATAAAATATGTCTCATCTTCTTTTAAAAATTTCATTATTCTGTTCCCTAAACGTAGTTTGCAATTCTATAATACCATGAAAAGTTATCTAATTGTTCTTTTATTGTGCACAAATCATCTTGTTCCCCTAAAAAAGCCCTAACTTCTTCAAAGAGACCCGGCTTGAAATCAATATCCTTGTACTCATCTGGCAGTTCGACAATAGACGGCTTTAAAGTTTCTTTATTCAATACTTGTAATCTTTCAAGTGGTCTTAAAATAAGCTTTTTATCTTCCATGTCCACTTCTATTCCCCATCGACCAGCAGATTCCCAGTTGGCATTATAACTAAAAGGAATGCCGCGAGTTGTGATGCCGGCACCCGAAAAGACACTTGCCGACGGATGCCACGGCAATGAGCCATCGGTGTAGCAACACATCTCAAACGGATGCCCAATAAGATAAAATACCGTATCGGGAACGTGGGAAGAGTTACATAAGAAGAATTTTTTTAATTCTTCATCATTGTACCAATCAAAAGGTATAGAATGAGTCCATTCAGTAAATGTAAATGTTACACTAACTGGCGTACTAGATTGATCGATCATATCTTTGCATGCTCGCACAGATTGATAAAATCTACGATTATAAGCAACAAACAATTTACAACCCAGCTCTTCTGAAACTTTGTTTAGCATTTCAATTTCGTCAGTAGAAATTCCTGCTGGCTTTTCTACTAGTATATTTTTAACTCCAAAATCCATGAGTTCCATGGTGATATTAAAAAGTTGACTTTCATCAACTGCAACAATAGCATAATCGGGCGATGAGGCGCCTCGCTCGTCGATAAACTTGGTAAGGCCCCCTGCGTACACCGGAACAGGAAAGTCGGGCTTCTGGGACCTTCCTATGGTCTTAAAATCAATGTTTTGCGCTAGTAAGACCTTTGCGTAGTCTCTGCCTATATTTCCGGGCCCAATGAGCCAAACTTCTTTCTTCACTCTAAACCACACCTATCGCATGGATTCCACTTGCTGCGTTGCTTTGCAATGTGATCTTCGCGCATTTTGGTGTATGTTTCACCATGCCATATTTCTGAAATGGTATTGTTGTTTATATTGCCAACCTCGAGGTTGCTCTTGTAGTCTACGTCGCAAGGATTCGCAATACCATCAAACCAAACATACATGCGTTGCCACAAGTATTCACACGGGCCTGTTATCTCTGGCTGTGGATCATTCGCGTACGTGTTCCACCTATTTTCAATGTTACATGCAGCAACATTATCAACCAATTCATTAAAGAACTCAGTGTATTTTTCTATACTCTGCTCTTCATGAAAAAATACGCCAGACGCAGTGGTTGTGGTTCTAGAATTGGGATAATGTTTTTCGCGAATCTCATTGAACATCATTATATTGCTGATGACGTTTTCAAACTTTCCGCGTACTCGGATTTTTTCGTAGAGTTCTTTTTCTTCCGCATCAATAGAAAACACCAGTTCGTTAACATCAGCCGATAAAATATCATGACAGAGTTGTTCTGTCAATCGTGTGCCATTAGTGTTTATCTTGATTTCCAAAAACTTACCCTTGACATATTCCAACATCTCTGGTAGTTTTTTGTGCATTAAAGGTTCGCCGCGTGACGCCATAGTTATAGCTTTGGTGCCGCCTTCAACAGCTTCGTCTACTACTTTTTTAAATGTCTCCAAAGACATAGTGCCCATGTACGGCTTCTTTGTAAATGTTTTATCAATTTGGAAGCACATGACACATCGAAGGTTGCATGCCGAGACTGGTTCGATTAACATGTATACAGGAAACTTGGCGACCTTTTTAAGTTGTGGATAAACTCTGAGTTTGTATCGAAAGACAAGGTACTCACACCAAATGCTAATATCGCTGGTGCGTAGATAGTTCGTTTCCTGTTGTGTAATATCAAACGGCAGTTTGCCTGTTTCTTTTAAGCTATCCAGAAGCACTTGTACTACTTCTTTGTCTTCTTCGTCAAACTTGTCTGTACTAATATTAAACGAGTGCTTAATATTTTTGTAAGTAACAAGCTCACCTTCTTTCTTTTTACCCAGAAAAATTCGACCAAAGTCGGGGATATTGAAATTCTTAATCTTCATAATTTACCACGCAGTCCAGCCACCATCTACTTTAAACTCGGCGCCGGTGACATAACTAGATTTTTCTGATAAAAGGAACTCAACCATTCCAGATAATTCTCCGTTATTCATCATTCTCCCCATTGGAGTCAATTTTGAATATTTCTCAATAAAATCATCACCTTGATTGTTAAATACACCACCGGGAATGATACAGTTTACTCGAACATCGGGCGCCAAATGTGTAGCCAAATGTTTGGTCAGCATCAGTACGCCGGCCTTTGATACGCTGTATCCTATGTGCTTCTCCTCTCCATCATACAAATCTTTGCGAGGTGAGTCCACGCCATAAGTTGACGAGAAGTTTATGATACTTCCACTGGCATTCCACCGAGCATATTCGCGACAAACAGAAAGCAAAGCAGTCAGATTAATATCCATATATTTCTTGAATGAATCTAAAGATATTGTCCACAACGTTGACTTACCAATATTAGAATCAATGTGGTGATTCAATGCAAATAAATTCACGAGACCATCAGCAGGATTCTCTTTAAAAAATGATTTTACGTACTCTTCATCTGTCAAATCATGACCATCAACATAATCCAAACCAATGCAATCATAGCCACACCCAGCAAGATAAGACATGACTGAACTGCCTATCAGACCTTTGTTTCCGGTAATGATCACCTTCTTCACTATTCAAAGTCCTGTATTGTTTTTTGTAGCGCATCAGCCTTTGCTTTCGCCAAATCTAAACTTCTGTAATTGGTCTTAAAAACCATCATCTCAGACTGAATGCGCTCGGCGACTGGACATAATCCCTGCGGGTATTCAAGACCTTCATATATGGAAGGCATACGGCGCACAAAACTTTTTTCGGATACAACAGGCTCCAAATACGGCACAGACCATGCTCCATAAATTCCATCACCGCCATTTTGCATGTAACGCTTTCTAAAATCTTGCCAAGAAACACCGTTAATTTTCTCACCTTGATATCGAACACCAAGACTCCAATAGCTATTAGTGCAGTAATCAGGGGTGTATTGTGGTACAAGATAGTCGCAGTCTTGTACGGCATCAAGAAATATCTGTGCAGAATCTATGCGAAGCTGCACCAAATCGTCAAGTCTTTCAAGTTGCGCTAATGCAATTGCTGACAAGAACTCTGATAGTCTATAATTCCATCCGATTGTATCGTGACGCTTATAGTTTGGATTCTGAAACACATCCAAATCAGCTTTAACACGGCCTTCATCTGCTTCAAGATTTTTAAATCCATGGCCGCCAACCTTACGGGCGCGCTTAGCGTATTCCGAGTTGTTGGTGATAAGAATGCCACCCTCACCGCAGGAAAGATGCTTGGAGTTTTCAAAGCTGTAACTTGCCATGTCGCCAATTGTTCCGACCATTTGCCCTTTGTATGTGCTTGTAAAGCATTCAGCATTGTCTTCAATCACTGGGATTCCATACTGCTTTGAGATTCTCATAATTTCATCCATCTCGCATGGCAGTCCATAAACACTTACAATAGAAATTGCCTTTGTTTTTGGGGTGATTTTTCTTTCGATATCCTCTGGATCAATTGTGAATCTATCTTCGAGAACGTCAGCATACACAGGCACAGCGTTCGCATGGATAGTTGAACTTGTATTCATGATAACTGTAAATGCTGGTGATATGACTTCGTCTCCGGGCCCAACCCCTACTGCTTCTAGTGCTGCATGTAACGTGCTTGTCCCAGAGTTGAACGCAACGCCATGCTTTGCTGACATTTTTGCTGCAAATTCTTTTTCAAGTTTACCAGTCCAACTGCCTTCGGTAGAACTCCAGCTTTCTGAATTCAAAACCTTTGTTATGTACTCTAATTCGTTTCCAAGAAACTTACTAGGATTATTCATTTGTCTCCTCTTTTAATTTTAGCTGCGTTTTATTGACTTGATTCTGTTTCCACTGATTTTCAAGAAAGTAATTTATATTCTTAACAGATGGATTAGAATCTAAATACGCCAATATCTCTTTCATAGTATAAGACGTATCATCAAAAAAGTCAATAACATTTTTAAAAAAATCAAAATCTTCTTGATAATCAAGCGTCATTCTTATATCTTTTCTTAGTATGTGATCGGGAATATCTTGTAGGTTATGTATCTTGAACAATCCAGTTTCTGTAAAGTACACCCACATCATCTCAGTATCGTCTGTGTCTTTAATCTCACACACCTTTATCAACGCTGAATGCTTGATACCATACGTAAATGAACCACAAACAACATCATCAGATTTTATAAAGTCAATCGAACCATCGGCGTCATATTGTGTAAATGCGAGGTCCATCATTTCTGGGTCACAGAACAAATCATCACCATCGGCAGTGACAAAGAAATCTATCCCATACTCATGGCAGGCGCCGTTCCATCTTTCAAGCTTGTCGGATACGCTGCCGCGGTGATATTCAATACCGTTTCTGGTTGCTATCTCACACAACAAGTCGTCTTCTGGTAGCTCCGTTGTACACAAAACCATAACTTCACCAAGCTTTGATTTCTTAGCTTGCTCTATAACATATTCGATTGTAGGTCGACCTTTTATCGGCTTGTAACATTTATTGTTCAAGCGAGTGGAGGCGCTCCTGACTGTGATTAATATTCCTCTCATATGCTTATATTGTTTTCCTTGAGTGTATCAATTAACTTTTGACAGGGTTTATAGTTTTGCCTTGTTTCTCTAATCATTCTCTCTATGGAGCCTTTCGCAGAATAATAACTATGGATATTTTTAGCACCTAATCCAAAAAATATAGTGCTTCGATCCTTGTTTTCGCCTATATTGCCATGATGAAATAATCTCTCATCAAAAACCACAACATCGCCGGCTTTTACAGAAAGATTCACTTCCTCCTGTGAGTCGATTCTTTCTCTGTCACTAATATCATTACCTAGTCCAGCACCCATGCCATTTTTGTGACTTCCAGCGTACACAGATAGTGCACGATTGTCCGGATGATCTTGCAAATAAACTGCTAAATTGTATACTTTAAATGGGTTTTCATCCGTTAGATTTTCCTCTAAGAAGCTATAATTTTTAGGTTTTTGCGACAAATGTCTAATCTGAGTGTCATCGTGCCAGCCTAATGCCAAGAAGTTATGATGAACATCAAAGTTATGCAGAAAGCAAACTTCATTGTCGAGCAGCTCCCTCATAGGGTTCATTAAACTTTTCAGTGAAAATATATCATGTAGTGCAAACAGTTTTTCATTGTTTAACGCATTTGGTTGTGCAGTGTTTCCCTCAACAGCCGTGTTTGGTCCTGAAAAGTAATCTACAATTGTTTTCTTAAAAATTTTTACATACTCTTTGGGAATACCTCCCTCAATAACGTAATAACCTCTTTCTGACATTGCCTCTTTTATGTTCGACATTGTTATCCTCCTATGAAGTAATTTTCTAGCAATTTGTCAATCTTTAATTTATGCGGATAGTGGGCGTCCAAAAGTCTCTTAAAAAAATCTATTTGTGGTTCAATCGCATGTATGTCATGTCTGTAATGGTGTGTGTTTTCACCATTGACTTTTTTCATTGAATCTTCGTCCTCAAATTCATCATAGTATACGATTCCACATTTACCAAAATTATAAAATGAGTTGCCAGTTATGTATAAGCTTTCAACATCGTAATTCATCAAAACAATCATGGCAGAAAGGCCTGTGCTTGATGTAGTTCCAACTTCCTTATATGCTTTAAACAAGTACCCATCACTAACATTGTGCCATGGTATGTTCCAAGAATCAACTACTTTGCCATATTTATCTCTATCCCACATTGATGGACCGGCACCATATATGTGTTTGAGCGTTTTTACCCATCCTAAATTTTCGCTTAGTGCTGCCATCGAAGGTGCATTTAAATTACTTGCTAGTATATCAGTTCTGTGTCCAAAGTCAGACCATCGATGTTTTGGTATTTCTTGGGTTTGGTTGACCCTGACAATAACATCGTGACTTTCTATAAAGTCTCCCATGTTTTGACCTACGAGGTGTGCAGAGGGACCAACAAAGGCAACTGTTTTACCTTCTATAAGCTCCGAGAGGTGAGGATCTTTTATGTAATCTTCAAATTTTCCGGGGAACGGGTTAGGTCCATAAGCGTTTTGCAATGAACCCAAATTAGACAACTGAGCTTCTGGGATTGGGTTGCTGCAAACCCATGGTTGTGGGGGGCTTGAACACGGTACTCCCGCAACATTATCAGAGAGTCCAGCAAACCACTTTTCTATATTTACCATATAAAATTCTTCTTATAGTATTGAACAATGTCATATATTTCTTCATCAAACTTCTTCTTTGGTGTCCATCCTAGCGCTCGAAGTTTGTTATCATTCAAGGCATACCTGACGTCTTGTCCTTCTCTCGAATAGGAAAAGTCCACGTGGTCTTCCCACTTGTATTCTGATTCGTGGAAGTGATCGATAACCTTAAGAACAGTGTCAATATTCTTTTGTTCAAAGCCGCCAGCAACATTAAACACTTCGTTTGTAGCACCAGAGTCAATTATGGTCATGACTGCCTCTGCCGTGTCATCAGCGTGTAGCCAGTTGCGAACAGGCGTCCCGGCGTTATGAAGTCTAATTTTCTTGCCTCTCATGAGGTTTTTAACAGAAAGGGGCACAAGCTTTTCTGGATATTGCCCAATTCCATAGTTATTGGTTGGGCGCAAAATTACATATTCCAAATCATACGTTCTGGCCCAAGCCAACACAAGCATATCTGCTGCGGCTTTGGCGGCTGAATACGGGTTACTGGGGTGTAACAAATCTGTTTCAGTATGTTCGCCATCAACAATGTCTCCGTAAACCTCATCAGTACTGAAATGGAAGAATATTGGTCGTCGATTACAATTGATCGGCTTGTTTCTTACAAGGTCAAGCAAGTTTTGAACACCGACAATATTGCTGTCTATAAACTCTTTGCTGCTGATAATGCTGTTGCCTACATGTGACTCGGCCGCGGTATTTATCACGTAATCGCAATCATACAAGTGGTCTAAATCCTTGATGTCTACGTTTAAATATTCAAAATTGTCGTGGGTCATAAATTCTTGATACAGTGAAGTGTTGGCAACATAAGTTTCCTTGTCGATACCATACACTTTCCATCCACGTTCGAGACATTTTCTTGTAACGTAAGAACCAATAAAACCAAAACAGCCAGTCACATATACTAATTTCATTTAATATCCTCAAAAAATTTGTCGACAACTTGTTGAATATAGTCAAGCTTTTCGTCTGTTAAGCCGATGAATGTTCCCAAGAAGAATGAGTTCAGTGTAACATACGAAGCAATCGGAAATGCTTCTCTAATGTCCCCATACTCGGTGGCTAATTCTTGATATCCGGGGTGTGCAAGGATGTTGCCAGCAAAGTAAGAGCGCGTCTGAATACGGTTGCTCTCGAGATGTGCAACGAGTTGATGACGTTTAAACGGAGCGTCATCCTTAACAGTCATCAAATATGCAAACCAACAAGGATCGGATTTTTCTGTTGCCTTTGGAAGATGTAAATATTCGGCATACGGCTCAAAGATCTCAGTCATTCTCTTAAAGTTTTTACGACGGGCGGCGTCGAGGTCTGGCAATTTTTCTAATTGTTGTAGACCCATTGCCGCTTGTAAATCAAGAGGTTTTAAATTATATCCGATTTCATCAAAGACATATCGATGATCATAAATTGCATTTGGCATACCTGTGAGCCAGTTTGAGTGTCTGTTACCACACGCCGTGCCGCTTGTGACATTACCGGGCTTAATAGTGTTGCAGTAACACGCCCGGCCCCAATCTCTGATACTGGCAACTGCTTTACGAAGTTTTGCTTTATTAGTGGCAACAAACCCTCCCTCGCCCATGGTCATGTGATGAGCAGGGAAGAAAGAGCACGTCGAGATATCTCCAAAAGAGCCAAGCTTCTTGCCATCGTAAGTGCCACCCAGAGCATCGCAAGCGTCCTCAACAAAAACCAAGTCATACTTTTTAATTAAAGCCATCAAACGATCCATATCTGGTGGGTTACCCAGAACATGAGCGAACATTATTCCGCGAATCTCTGGATCCTCTTCTAGTACCCTCTCAACCTCGTCCAAATCCAAGTTGATATCTGGTAACGTTACGTCTACAAAAACAGGTACAAAGCCATTCTGGATGATTGGATTGACTGTTGTTGGGAAGCAAACTACAGGTGTAATAATCTTAGAACCAACTGGTAATCCAAACCCGCTCTTCGCTTTCAAAGCAGTGACTGCCAATAGATTTGCAGAACTACCAGAATTTGTAAGCGAGCCATGACGCATCCCTAAATGTTGTGGGAATGTTTTTTCAAAATCTCTTGCATTCTTTCCAAAAATTAACCAACCATCAAGCAATACCTCAATAGCTGCTCGGTATTCTTTATCACTGAAATGGGGTCCCGAGTATGCTACCCAATCATTTTCTTTATTCCAATCGGTATCCTTTTCATTGATATACTCAGATACCAAATTTAGGATTTGTTCCAATTTTTCAGACATTCTTCTATTCCTCCATGTAAGCCTATTAAATTAATCTGTAAATCTTCAATCAAAAAACTATCACCGGTGTATGCGTTGGCAATAGTATCGCTCTCTATGATAACATTCTCAGTGTTTTTTGTCAAGTCTTTAATCATCTGAGCATACTCACTGAGCTTATATTTTTCTTTATACGAAAGATTTATATCTCTTGGTATGTCATATTGATCATAAGTTTCAATTATGTCTTCTATCACGCGACCAACATCTTGTGCGTAAAAATAGTCCATATATTTGTCTTGTGTGATGATCGCACTAATTCCCTTTGTAAAATTATCATAACAAGTTCTAAAAAGTCTTTGAGGTTCTTCATGTGTTCCAAAGCAACCAAATAATCTAAGATTAAAGACATTTGAGTCCATCTCGTAAATCTTACGAGTAATTAAGTTTTTTGCTAGACCATACAGGTCAACCGGACTTTGATTCCATATATCTATTTCTATTTTTTGATTTATATTAAATCTTCTGTCAAACTCTGCTCCTGAACCAAAATTAAACATGAACTTAAACTTATCATTAAATTTAATAAGATTTTGAAACATCATAATATTGTTAAAGAAATCATCAATGTTTTCGTAATGACCTCTTTTTCCACCTTGAACGGCTGTGTGTATTACGATGTCAATATCGTTATTATCAAACATTCTTTTTACATCATCATAGTTTGTTACATTCATATTCTTGCGAGTTGTTAGGATGATTTTGTATTCTTTCTCGCTCTTTGTAAAGTAATCATTTAACTCTTTTGCTAAAAATCCATTGGCGCCAGTTATTAAGATATTCATTTTTTCATAATCTCCTCTATCACTCCGGCCAATCTTTTCTCAGAGGTGTTTTGCTTTAAAAACCTTTTGTGGCCGGCCATGGCAATTTTTTCAACAATTTTTGGCCTGCTCTTAAAGAAATTCATTTTTTCTTTAAACTCTTGAATCGTGGAAAACGTTATTATTTCCTTGTTAATGTCATAATACTCTTCTATTCCCTCGTGATATTCAGTTACCAAGAGGCCGGCGCCGGCTGGGATTTCAAATATCCTTTGTTTCATTTGAGTCTTCTTATCAGGATCATTGTCGTTGACAGAGAGGTTTACACTCATTTTGCTATTAGAGAAGGTATTGAATAGCTCCTGCTGTGTTAAACCGTAAAAATATTCTATGTCAACTTCTGCAAGATTAAAAAAGCTTTGGCGGCTTGCATTTGGTGCACCAATAAACGAAGCCTCTATGGCTTTTTCGTTGAATGGTACAACAGGGTAGTGTTCGTGGTTGGCATGCCAGTTACCAAGTATGATATTATCATAACCTATCTGCCTATATCTGTCCATGTATGCTCTTTCAGGTGTTGAGCAGACATGAAAATAACCACAAGATATTGATGAAAAGTTGTCAAAACGCCACGTATCATCGCAATACCAATTGAATGTCTTTGTTGTGCCTTTTTGAGTTATCTCGAGTAATTGATCCCATGGCTCTTTTGGGGTTATATTTTTGTTTCCTGTCAAAATACAAAAAATCAAATCCGGTTGAAATCTTTCTACTATCTCAGCAAAAGGGCCTTCTTCGTCACCACCTACTGTGTCATAAAAATAAACCTCATGACCTAGCTTTATGAGTGGCTCCCAAAAATACCACCAGATACTATCAGGATTTCCCCGATATGTTTTATTTGCTACTAGCAATATCTTCATCGTTTTAGATTCATGTAAAGTGGAGTTTTCTTGTCAATCACATATTTGAAATTGGCGTTCATTATGCCGACATTAGAAGGATGAACCATTTTAATATTTTTAAAATTTTTCATTATTTCCTTATCTTCTTCGGCCCAATGTGAAAAACCCAAATATCCATAGTCGCGATCTCTTCCACCGCCTATCAATTTTACGGGTAATTTTTCATGATCTACATAATTACGCACAAATTCAAATGGCCGGTAAAGCAAAAATGGTGTTATAGAATATACTACCGGTATCTTACCTTCCATTGCAAATCCTGATGCCATACCCATCATAAGTTGTTCGGAAGAGCCAACATTAAAAAATCTATCTTGGTAGTCTATTCGGATACGATCCCATAAACCATAACCTAAATCACCAGTTAAGACTACAATGTCTTTGTTCTTTCCCATCTCTAAGTGTAATCTGTCTGCAAAATCACGTCTCATTTTCTAATATCCTCTTGGCCAGTTTATAATCTTTATCGCTCATCACATGATAGTGTGCATTTAAACCTCTAAGAAATGGAAATGTTCCAACTTCTGTGTAGATAATATTGATGTCAGGTAAAAAGACTTTCAGGCGATCTACCAAATATCTGGTATCAACAGTGTCATAAGCACAATATCCGTTAACATTCACATATATCTTAATATTTTTGACATTGTTTTCATAAATGAACTTAAGTGACTCCCAGATGCTGCCCTCGGCACACTCTCCATCACTTATCAAGCAGTGAACTGTGCGGTCGGGGTTTGCTAAGGCTCGACCTACTGCTACTGTGATTCCCATGCCCAAACTACCTGTGGAGCAGTACAGGTCGTCCTCTTCACATCGGTGAGGGTGGCCACCATGCTTATCAAATAGGCGGGCAGCATCGTGGCCTAAATACTTTTCGAGAACCACGTAAAGTGCGAGCGCGCAGTGTCCAGCAGAAAGTATGAATATATCATCGTCTTCTTTATCGTGAAAAATATCATCAATAATTCCGACACTAGAAAAATAACTGCCCAAGTGGGACAGATTATTATCGTATGCAATATCTAAAATTCTTTCTACTAAATCTCGTTTTTCCATTTTTCCTTCCAAAAATCTTGAATCATCTTATCGTAGTTGACTCCTTCTTTGTGGACTTTCCAAGTTGCCTGATCCTCGTGCCATCTATAACAAAATCCTATCCACGAAGGAACAGAATATATGAACACGCCGTTATCTACTAAGCGACAATATAAATCATAATCAGCGGCGCCGCCAAACTTCTCTGGAAAAGTTTCAAATAGACCCATTTCGTATAGCGATGCATCATAAAAAACAGATGGAGAGTTTACTACACACCTTTCCAAACTTTGTCTTATAAACTGTTCTCTATTTTCATATCTATATTCTATTAGACCGGTACGTACTTTTCCTTGTGGGTGATCTTTAAATCCCATTGCAACACTTTGGAAAGCCTTAATTACGCCTTTTGATTTTTGCATAATCTCTACACAGTTTTTGATGTAGTCTCGCTCAATCAAGTCATCAGAGCCTATGACTGTAACATAATCTCCAGTCATTAATCTATATCCTTCTGCGCGTGCTTCATCCCAACAGTTGGGGTATATATTTTTTGCAGTTGAAACAGTTAAGTTGTCGTGATGCTCTTCCATCGCTCTTAAAAGCAGCATGGTGTTATCGGTGCTTTCGTTGTCCACCGCAATTACTTCTACATTTTCATAAGTTTGTGTAACTGCGGACATCAAGCACTCAGCAACAAACTTCTCTGAATTGTAGCAAGGGATTATGATTGTAACTTTTGGACTCATAGTTTTACCAACTGCTCGATTCTATTAGTATAACAGTGATTAGCTAAAATGTCAGCCTTGTTTTTATCTTTAATTTCTTGTAGTTCTGCCGGGGGCAACGAAAGAAGCTCTTTGGTTATTGAGACTATCTCGTTAGCATCCAAGCTGGTTCTTACATCTGGAAACAGATTATTTAGTTGCCCAACTGTGTCAGACACCAAGCCGCCGTTTAGTCCCAAAGACTTAAACGTTCTCTCGTTTGTATCGAGACCAAGAGCCTGTTGATACGCATCATGGATATTCAGTGTTAATTTACTGTTTGCTAATAAATCACATTCTTGTTGATGTGATAAGTTTTTATTTATAAAAAACCCGCAGTTTAAACCAGAATCTTTAAATTTGCTAAAAATTTCAATTATAATTTTTCTTTTTTCGTCGAAGCCATTATTTGCCCATCCGCCAACAAACGATATATCAAACTGCTGAAATTTGCTATTAATGTTTGGTACATAGTTCAAGTTATCAAACGCTAGCGGGATAGTGTGGATTGGCTTTTGCCAAAGATGGTAGTATTCCTCTCTAACATCTGCAAATGTCCAATAAACTACGTTGTCTAATTTGTTTAACTCGTTGATCCATTTAACATCCAAAATATTTGTAAAGTTAGGGTGTTGACCCCACGGATCGGGAAATTTGGTCGGCTGAGTAAATAAGAAAGCTTTGTTTGCATTTTTTACAGCCTCTAAAGCCACATCACAGTTAACCATATCTGCGGTACACATAATGTAGAAATCTTCATCGAGCTTGCCGCCGTTTTTTGCGGTTGGCCAAAACATCATTGTGGTTGTGTCGGTTTCTGGGATTTGACTTTTGGGTTTATAAATTTCATATCCAAGCTTATGCCATGCGGCGCCGAGGCCATTATAAATCCATCGACCAGCATGAGCCGAATATTGTACGCAATACACCTTCATGATAACTTATCCAAAACAATGTTAGTTATTTCATCTCTCTTAGCGTGTAAAACTTTGATTAAATCATGGCCTTTTAGAGCGTACCATGGCTCACTGGCGGCGCCGACAAGCTTATTGGTAGCAACACCCATATTCATCATACGAGCCTCCACAATCACTCTTGAAAGGGTCTCAGGAGTCTCTGGCAAAAACACCAACGCTTTATTTCTACCCATCATTGACAAGAACTCTTTATAATTTCGACTCTCTATTAGATTATAATCATAACCCTTTGCGTTACAGAATCTTATAGCGCCAACTGTATTTTTATGTTTAATCTGAGAATTCATAATAGCATATGTAGGCTGCTTTTCTATCTTCGCCTGCTCGCTCATAAATTTCAAGGAATCCATATCCCATATGTTCCCCCCTAAGCTTACAATATTATCTAACTCAGTGTTTTTTCTAGCAATATCTGCGTGGAATGCTGATTGACAAAGCACAGCATTAGCGTTTTGGTAAAACTCTAAATTAATCACATGTTCTTTTGGAGCGATAAAATCCGGGAATACGCCCGGATTTCTTGTTGTCAAATATTTGTGATCGTGTTCATAAATAATATACTGTTTATTATAGAACCGAGGGATAACATTCGCGGGAATATTAATAAAATTTGCTATGATAAACTTTTTGTCTCTATTTTCCTCCACTATTTGAGGTGTTAGGGTGTGACTGTTTATCTTTGCAACTTCATGGCCGCGTGAAATTAATATGTTGATGAGTTCTTCGTTATTTAACTCACCACCACCAAGAACCTGCTCGGCAAAAAAATCTGCTACAAATATAATACTCATTCAATTTCTTCAATCTCTAAGTCATCTAACCAAGACTCAACGTCAAATCCGTCTTCAACATCCATCGCATCAATAAACTGCTTATACATTTTCTCTTCGCTAAATCTTTCCATAAGCTGTGAAGCAATCTGGCAGTATTTCTCAGTCTTACCAGACTTAGCGTCATCAATACATTCTCTCATCTTGGACTTGGCTGACTGTGGACGCGGGAAGGCCCACATAGAGTCTTTTAAAATTACCCCGTCCCACACAGCTTCCTCCGATACTGGGTTTAAGTCAAAGGACACTGCATAGAAATTCTCTTTTCCTTCTTCATCGCAAAGAAAATCGAGTTGTCCAGACCAAGCAGTAGCCACTACCGGTACACCTGTGTACGCTGCCTCAAACAACGGCAGTCCAAATCCTTCTCCATGAGTAAGTGAAAGTGCCGCAGTAATTTTTTCGTTCACGTAAAGAGCGTGCATCTCCTCATCAGTCATATCACCGTGCATCAAGTAAACTTTACATTTCTTATCAGGAAACTCCGAAATGATTCCACGCAGACGACCTTCGCAAGCTTCACGATCAACAAGACAGTTTTTTGCTACATTTGTCTTAACTACAAGGCCAACGTCTGCATCGTTGTGAAACTCTTCGATAAACCATCTAATCGTATCAACGAGGTTTTTTCTCGGCCCAAATTGCGCAACACATGCAAAGTTGTATGGTGTAGCCAAATCCATCTCGAGTGGCTCTAAATCTTCATATATCTTTACTGGATAGTTTACTGCATGCATTTCAACAGTTGTTTCAAGTTGTGTTGGGGTTCGTTCCACTTCTTGTGTCGTGGGATTAACGTTTTCTATGTAACCATCATACTTTGTGTTTTCAAAAACATTTTTGGAGTGATTTGAAACCAAAATAACCTTTGTCATCTCATTTGCTTTTTGAATCCAGTCTGGTGCAACTTTTGTAGTCTCAATTCCGGCTGTGTATCCTATGTTCGTGAGAGCCATGTTTTCCCACTCGTTTGGAATAGTAACTTGTACAGAGATATCAAACGTTCCACCATTTTGGATATAGCTAATAGTCTTTTCTATCTTCTGATCAATCCAAAGTCTCTCGCTGTTTGTCTCGCTAAGCCATCCGGTCTGACCCCATTGTAGCGGATGAATATAAATATCAAAAAGATCTTCTCTGCTGCGTAATGATCTTAGCGCAAACCGAGCTTGTTCACCATAACCCGAACGGGTTAATACGGGGCCTCTCAATAAAACAGTTTTCTTTCTCACGCTACCTCCATTAAATACCAGCGTTTGTGGTTTATTCTATTTTCCCATGAGCCATGTTTTTCAATTGTCTCATCTATTAAATCAATCCATGATTTTTCATAATTTTCAAAATTATAATTCGTGTGTACATGATTGAGTGCTAACTCAGTCAGCTTTTTATATTTCGGCGCTGACAAGTTTAGTGCCTTTTTCAAAGTTTTAATAAAGTCTTCTTTCGAAATTCTATCTTCATAAATATATGGAACTTGAAGAGAGCCGATTACAGCTTTTGAGGATGGCTGAATGCCCCAACCAAACCAATTCTTCCCATCTGTAACTTGTTCCTGCAAACCACCAGTCATGTTTACAATAATTGGTGTACCGCAAGATAACGATTCAAGTGTTGATAAACCAAAACCTTCTGCATCACTAATACCGATTGTGTAGTCAGCAGCTTGATACATTCTTGATAATGCCTCTGGTGGTATTTTATTGCTGGATATCAAAACTTGACCATCGGTGCAACCTAGTGTATCAATAAGATGTGGCAAATCTTGACCATGCGGGTCTCTTGGATCTGTGTGCATAAGCAGTGTTGCCTTGTCGTGGCCAACTTCATCCAAAAATTCCTTAAACCACCATATTAAAGAGCCGCTCAACTTCCGGCGTGCATTTCGACTATTCCAGAAAAATATTTTCTTGCTTGGAGTATTGTAGTTTACGCTAGAATCTAATATCTGCTGCCTCACTTCCTTTGCTGCGGCCCTGTCTTCGGCAGATGTTGCTGGCTTAAACACAGTTGGATTTACAGCATGCGGTAAATAACAGGAATCTACATTGGGAGCCACTTCCTTAACGCACTCATAGGTAACTTTTGAGATACACGCCACAAAGTCACACGAACGATACCATCTTGCATTGAATTTTGGAGCAGGAAAGTTATCCCATACATGGTAATAAATCATTGGAATATTTGCTCGAACTTCGTTTTCAATTTCCCACAACCACTCATAGAATCGAGGGTCGGTCATGAACCAAAGTAAATCTGGCCGCTCCTTCTGGAGAATAGAGCGTATAATCTCATGGTTACCGTAACCATCAACGGGAAAAATTGTCCAATCATCCCCCCATGGCTCAACCCTTACTGGGTTGTAGTCATTATGTTTCATAGCCCCACCTAAACAAATAAACCGGTATCGGCCGGTTTTAAGTAGAGCTTCAATCATATATCTAGTTTGTGTGCCAACACCCGAAGGTGAAAGCGGATGATCTGATAAGACCAAAATAGTTTTCTTTTTCATTTATTCCTCATGGACAGTGTTCTGTCTTAAAAAACTTACAACCGTATCCGGATGTGCAAGACAAACGATTCTTGATATATCGTTTATTTTTTATATTGTACAGCGCTGTGTTCAAAAGTTTAAGAGCATTTTCTGTTTTTCTTGGTCCACTGGTAACTCTAAAAAACTCAACATGATTTTTCTTTGCTGTTCGTTTAAGTAGTGCGAAATGTGTTTCTACGTTCTTTGGATCAATGTCCATTTTCTGACAGAAGTACTTTTTATATAATGTTAGCTGATAAGTGACCATCTTATCTGAACGCTTCTTAGAATCCCAACCCCATGAACAGGTTTTCCAATCAAAAATATGAACTTTACCGTCGGGTGTAGCGACAACGGCGTCGATGTAACCCTTGAAGGTATAGTCTTCTTCACCTTCAATTGGCTCCATAAGCGGCATTTCTACTGCTAACACCTCATACTCTTCAAAGTATTCTTGCAACGCATCATCAATCTCGGGAATGATGCTGTTTCCTTGCTTCATCATTTGGTGAACAATTTTGTTGTCGACCGGCTCATCAAGTTCAGAAATATTTTTCTTCAACTCTTTGACAAAAAAGTCTTCTTCAATTTCTTCTTGTAAGAGTTTTTTCTCGCAAACAGAGTGGATTGCAGAGCCAAATGCTGTATACTGGTTACCAGTAAATCCATCAATTTTGTCGACGCGCGTTAATTTATGATAGAAAGCGCAAAACTTCCAATCTTTCAATTCAGAGTAAGATATATGAGCCATGTGAAACCTCAGACTATAATATAATACATCTGTTCCTAATAGTCAAGCTCTTTTGTGTCTTGTAGCATTTTTATTTTTTCATACACGGCAGGAGACACCTTTTGTAAAAAGTTGTGATTTGAATCTAGGTAGTATTCCGTGAACGCTGTTGCAAAATATTCTCTTAGCGACGTCGCTGCATAAGGACTGATAAAGACACCTGCAATAAGTGTTGCCAGCTTATCATACCCAACCTTTTCATAGAGAAAAGTATCAAACTCTTCGCTAAATTCTATGTCTTGAAAAAACGATAGAGGCGCTCGATATCCAGCTTTCCATAATATGTCGTGAAGATATTTTCTTTTTCTTAAAAATTCTTTTTTTATCTTTTCGTCTGCATATATCTGGTAGCCGTAGGCTTCCTCGAGTGAGTGAGAAATTTCGTGCACTAAATCATCAAATAAATCTTCTTCATCATCTTGTAGATGCGATACGTATATTGCATTATCTTTGTAAAAAGCATTTATTGAGCGCTCTTCAAACTCTTTAAACCAGCCGATTACTATCATTTCAATTTCATCTAAGAGATGAGGGGCGAGTAGCGATTCAACTTTATTTATTACTTTTTCAACATCAACATTTTCAACTGGGTGTTGAAAATATATGTGTAGTCCGGTTGGAGTATAAAAATCCATTTCCTTTTCATTCAGTAACGTTTGTTTCTGTTTCAGATAATTTATCAGCATCATTTAGTCCTTGTTTATAGCCTAAAAGGAAATTCTCCTCAGCCAACGTAAGAACAAACTCAGGAAATTCAGTTGCCAGAACTTCGGTAATCATTTCCACAGTTACGTTTTCTGATTCAAGCTTAGTTCCTACGTATTCAACTAAATAGTCTTTAAGTTCTGAGTCTTTCTCTACAACCATAGATAAGAAGGGATTTGTATTTACTTCCGATTCATTGATTAGTGTAGCTTTGGTTTGGGTTTGGTCTTGTGACATGTTATTCTCCTTTGAAATAATATAACATATTAATATCTTATTTGCAAGTTGTGTAGACTATAAAACTTTTGATGCCAGCGTTGCAAGCTCAGATCGCTCACCTTTTCTAAAAGTAACATGGCCAGCTATTCTATACTCTTTAAATTTTTCAATGGCGTGTGCAAGACCATTTGACGTTTCATTTACATAAACATTATCAATTTGTTCCACATCGCCTGTCAGTACTATCTTGGTGCCCTCGCCAATTCTAGTAATTATTGTTTTTACTTCATGCTTTGTAAGGTTCTGTGCCTCATCGATAATAATAAAAGCATTTGCTATGGAGCGGCCGCGAATATATGTTAAGGCTTCCAACTCTATCTTGCCTTTATCCATGTACATTTCAAGCGAAGTCCTATCTCCCATTAGAAATTTAAGATTATCCTGTATAGGCATCAACCATGGCAGCATTTTTTCTTCCATTGTACCGGGCAAAAAGCCAATATCCTTACCTAATGGTTGAACCGGTCTGGATACGATAAGCCGAGAATAGTGATTTTGTTCACTACGTAATCCAATTGTTTGTTGTAAACCAGCGGCAATTGCCATTAAGGTTTTTCCAGAGCCTGCGCGGCCAACTAATGATACGATTTTAATTTCTGGATCCATCAGCATGTCTATCGCAAAAGCCTGCTCTTTGTTTCTTGATTCTATTTTCCAATCTGGTATGTTTTTATGTATAACATTTTTCAATGGTTCATGAGGACCTTTAAAACAAGCGAGAGCAGATTTTTTTTCATTCTCATTTGAAACCAACATGACATATTGGTTTGGGTACCATACTTCTGCAAGGTCCTCTTGATCAATAAAAACATCCTCTCCGGAATAGTAGCGGTCTATAATTTGGTCGTCAACGGGTTGAATAACAAAACCGTTGTACAATTCATCCGACGACCTAACTGCTTTTTCAGAGACATAATCTTCAGCGGATAATCCGATTGAGTCACAAATAACTCTCATATTGATGTCCCGAGAAACAAGAATA
>MDTB01216547.1_pt1 | contig 28898 bp, 30 predicted proteins | sample 811161 | NCBI WGS metagenome assembly MDTB01 (sample SAMN05326650, study PRJNA326480) | marine metagenome | isolation source: seawater | place: Mediterranean Sea | collected 2009
AACCATGGGAATACATTATGATTATAAATCAAAACGTGGTGAAAGAGCTATGCTTAAAGAAGCTAAAAGAAAAGAAAGACAAGCTTTAAGAAGGGCCAAGAGAGCCTCAACTAATTTGAATAATGAAGAAGAAAGTAAGATGCACGATATCAACAAGCCAATAACTTTAGACGATCTTACAAATCCAGAAAAATAAACATGCCATTACCCTTAAACAAGGATAATGATCGTAAGTCGAAATTAGCAGAAGCATTAAAACAGAACCTAAAAAAAAGAAAAAAATTTAAAAAAATTCAAAATAAAAATAAGTAATGACAGTACTTTCAGATAAGTGGATTAAAAAAATGTCGACAGAAAAAGGTATGATCTCACCATTTGAAGACAAACAACAAAAAAATAATGTAATTTCCTATGGGTTATCCTCTTATGGTTATGATGCAAGAGTGTCAAATGAATTTAAAATTTTCACAAATGTAAATTCGTCTTTTGTTGATCCGAAAAATTTTTCAAGCTCAAATTTTGTAACAAAAAAAGAAGATGTTTGTATTATCCCGCCAAATTCATTTTGCTTAGCCTCAACTGTCGAATTTTTCAGGGTACCAAAAAATGTATTAGTTATTTGCTTGGGAAAAAGTACCTACGCTAGATGTGGAATAATAGTAAATGTTACACCATTAGAGCCTGAGTGGGAGGGTCATGTAACACTTGAATTTTCAAATACCACGCCATTGCCGGCAAAAATTTATGCTAATGAAGGTGCATGTCAATTTATATTTTTACAAGGCAACGAGTCTCCAGAAATATCTTATGCAGATAGAAAAGGTAAATACATGAATCAAAAAGGTGTAACGTTACCAAAAGTATAAAATGAAAAAAATAATTATTTATGGAGGAAAAAAACTCCATGGCAGCATAAGTATATCTGGTTCAAAAAATTCATCATTAGCTATTTTAGCTTCATCTATGTTATTTGAAAAAAAAGTGGTTTTAAAAAATATTCCTATAGTCGAGGATATAAAGACAATGATAAAGTTATTAATTTATCTAGGAAAAAATATTAAAGTAAAAAAAAAAAACAATTGAGATAACTAATTCTAAAAAATTTGGCAAATCATTTATCGCACCCTACGAATTAGTAAAAACCATGCGAGCAGGTATACTAGTGTTAGGTCCATTAATATCAAAATTTAAAAAAGCAAAAGTATCTTTACCAGGTGGATGCGCAATCGGAGCACGTCCTATAGATTTGCACTTAAAATTTCTTAAATCAATAGGTGTAAGAAATTATATAGATAAAGGATATGTTATTTCTAAATTAAATAATATAAAAAAAAAAAATATATACAGATTCAAAAAGATCTCGGTAGGCGCAACTATAAATAGTATCTTAGCTAGTTGTTTAATTCCAAATAAAATTATTTTAAACAATATTGCAACAGAACCAGAAATTATAGATTTAATAAAATTTTTAAAGAAAGCTGGAATAAAAATAAAATTTCTTAGTAATAGGAAAATAGAGATATTAGGTAAAAAATATTTAAATCAGATATCTTATGAGATAATGCCTGATCGAATTGAAGCGGGTACATATATGATTGCTTCGGCCATAACTAATAGCAAGTTGACCATAAAGAAGCTAAACATAAATCACGTTCAAAATACCATAAATTATTTATCAAAAGCTAATATTAAAGTTAAGAAAATTGATAAGAACTCAGTACAAATTTTACCAGGTAAAATAAAATCAGTGAGTTTTAAAACCAGTCCTTACCCAGGCTTCGCAAGCGATATGCAAGCTCAATTTATGTCTTTAATGAATTTTGCCAATGGCACATCTAAAATTAAGGAGGAGATATTTGAAAATAGATTTTTACATGTTTCTGAATTAAATAGAATGGGGGCTGATATTAGTATTATGAAAAATGTTGCTACAATCAAAGGTGTAGAGAAGTTAAGAGCAGCAGAAGTTATGGCAACTGATTTACGGGCATCTGTATCATTGGTTTTAGCTGGACTAGCCACCAAAGGCAAAACTGTTATTAATAGAATATATCACCTTGAAAGAGGTTATGAGGATTTGGTTTATAAATTAAAAAATTGCGGTGCTAAAATAAAAAAAATAAATGTTTGATAAAGAAGGATTTTTAAAACTCAAAGCACAAGATAGTAATGACCTTAAGGTATTTGCCGCATATCTACAGGACTCTCTAGTATCATCAAGAGATATAAAATATTTGGCGAAAAATAAAATTTTAATATGTATCTTTAGTAGATTTATGTGGGAAGACGCAGAAAAAGGATTATTCAGAGATAATAGAAGAATACGTTCGGCATTAAAGTTTAATAATGTTACTGAGGTGAAATCTAAAAATATTGATAAAACTCAAGCAGACAAATTTTTAGAATTTTTGACTATAGATACTGTTAATAATGAACAAAATATCACAATTAAATTAATATTTTCAGGTGGAGGTATAATTATGGTAAAAACTGAAGTAATTGACTCAACTTTAGAGGATTTTTCTGATAGTTGGACTACAAAATACAAACCAAAACATAAGATTTAATGAAGATAGTTGAAACTAAAAATAAACAGTTTGAAAAAATTTTTGAAAATTTGATTTCATCTAAGAGATCTCAATCAATATCAAAGCTTAAATTAGTCAATCAAATTATGAAAAATATCCGGACAAAAGGAGATGGGGCTTTATTTAATTATACCAAAAAATTTGACAAAATTAATATCAATAAAAAAAATATTAAAATAACAAATAAAGAATCCTCAAAATTAATAAAAAATTTAGATAAAAATGTAAAAAAAGCAATCGATGTTGCTTACCAAAGAATTTATCAATTTCACAAAAAACAAATTTCACTTGGTTTTAAATTTAATGATAAAAACGGTAATCAATTATCTTATAAATTTAGAAGTTTAAAAAGTATAGGTATATATGTGCCAGGGGGAACCGCTAGTTATCCTAGTACTTTGCTTATGAATGCCATACCCGCTATTGTAGCTAATGTAAAAAATATATATGCAGCAATTCCTTGTCCAAAAGGAAAAATTAATGCTGGTGTTTTGTATGCTGCAAAAAAATGTAAAATTAAATCTATATTTAGAGTTGGTGGAGCACAGGCCGTTGCAGCATTAGCATATGGAACGGAAAGTATACCTCGTGTTGATAAAATTGTAGGACCAGGAAATATATATGTAGCTACAGCAAAAAAAGAACTTTTCGGTTCAGTTGGAATTGATATGGTTGCGGGACCGTCAGAAATCACAGTAATAGCAGATAATAGTTGCAATCCTGAATGGACAGCAATTGATCTTCTATCACAAGCTGAGCACGATGTTTTGTCACAAAGTATTTTAATTACAAAAGATAAAAATTTTGGAAGAATAGTCAAAAGCAAAGTCAATTCACTTTTGAAAATTTTGCCAAGAAATAAAATTGCATCAAAAAGTATCAAAAATTACGGAGCTATAATTATTGTGAGAAATAGTAAAGAGATTATAGATATTGTAGACCGTATTGCTCCAGAGCATTTAGAGATCAAAGTAAATAATCCCGAGGCCATTGAAAAAAGAATTTCAAACGCAGGTTCTGTATTTTTAGGAAAATATAGCCCAGAGGCTATTGGTGATTATATTGCTGGACCTAATCACGTACTTCCAACATCGGGATCAGCAAGATTTTCATCGGGCTTATCTGTAGCAGATTTTTATAAAAAGACTTCTGTAATTAAGTGCAGCAAATCAGGTATTGAAAAGATTGGCCAATTAGCTATAAATCTTGCTGAGTATGAAGGACTTTATGCACACGCATTATCAGTTCGAAAAAGATTAGGAGATTAATGCCAAAAGAAGAAATGTTAGAATTTAAAGGTAAAGTAACTGAACTTTTACCTAACGCAACATTCCGTGTAAAATTAGAAAACGATCATGAAATTTTGGCTCACACATCTGGAAAGCTTAGAAAAAATCGCATACGTGTTTTAGCGGGAGACAAGGTCATGGTTGAAGTAACGCCTTATGATTTAACTAAAGGTAGGATTACTTTTAGATTAAAATAATCAAAGAATTTCAATTGATTATTTTTTCAATTTATGAAAAAAAGCTCCTTCTGGTCATGTAGCTCAGTTGGTAGAGCAGAGCCCTGAAAAGGCTTGTGTCGCTGGTTCAATTCCAGCCATGACCACCATTTAATTGACTTGCAAAATTAAGATAAATAAGTAAATAGTAACCTAATGAAAAAAATAGTTTTTAGACACTCTCACCATTTAACACATGCTAAGCACATGCTTGGCTAAACTATTTATTTAACTAAAATTAAAATAATTATATAACAGAAGGATATGCAGCCGTAGCTCAGTTGGTTAGAGCGCTAGTTTGTGGAACTAGATGTCGGTGGTTCGAATCCACCCGGCTGTACCAAAATAATGAAAAAAAAGATTTCAAGACCCCCGGTAGAATTACCAGCTGGTTTTGTAGATAGAAAAGAAAAAGACTTAGTCATTAGAGATTTTCTCATTAAGCAAATACGTGAGACAATGACAAAATATGGTTTTGAGTATCTTGAGACACCGAGCTTTGAGTACTCTGAGTCATTGGGAAAATTTTTACCGGATAAGGATCGTCCTTCAGAGGGAGTGTTCTCATTTGAAGATGGAAAGAATTGGCTATCATTAAGGTATGATCTTACAGCTCCCTTAGCGCGCTATTCTGCTAAAAACTTTGAAGAAATACCAAAGCCATTCAAGAGGTATCAAATCGGAACGGTATGGCGAAATGAAAAACCGGGTCCAGGACGTTTTAGAGAGTTTTTACAATTTGATGCCGATTTTATCGGAACTAGTAATTTATTAGCTGACTCTGAATTATGTGTTTTAGCGTCTGAAATATTAAACAAATGTGGATTAGAAAAAGAAGATTATAAAATAAAAATATCAAATAGAAAATTATCTATTGGCTTGCTAAACTTTCTGAAAATAAATCGAGAAGAGCAAAAATTTATAACATTAAGAGCCATCGATAAGCTTGATCGCGTAGGTATGAATGGTGTTAAATTACTTCTAGGTAAAGGAAGAAAAGATAAGTCAGGTGATTTTACAAAAGGCGCTTTATTGACTGAAAAACAAATAAGCAAAATTATAGATTTCTTAAGTATTAAAAATTTGGAGGAATTAAATAATTTTGAATGTGACGATAAAGATTTTCAATCTGGATTAAACGAGCTTAGTGAAGTGATTGAAAACTTTAAATTAATGAATTTTGAAAATTTTAAATTTGATGCAACTGTTGTTAGAGGTCTTGAATATTACACAGGAATAATTTTTGAAGTTCTTTTAACTTTCAAAGTAAAAAACGAAAAAAAAGAAACTGTAGAATTTGGTGCAGTCGGGGGAGGAGGAAGATATGATAATCTTGTAAAAAGGTTTAAAAACCAAGAATGTCCCTCAACTGGTATTTCTTTTGGATTAGATAGATTACTTTACGCTTTGAGGCAGAAAAATATTTTCAATTTTAAACAAAAAAAACCTGTATTAATTTTAGTCTTAGATAAGAAATATAATGATTATTATTTCAAAGTTTTAAATGATCTTAGAAGAAATAGTATAAATTCTGAAATTTACTCTGGTTCTTCAAATTTTAAATCTCAAATGAAATATGCGGATAAAAAAGGTTGTAGATTTGTCATAATTTGTGGAGAAGATGAAATTAAAAGTAACAAAATCACAATAAAAGACTTGGACTTAGGAAGAAATTTGTCTGAAAAAACATCCTCACGCGAAGAATGGAAAGAAAATAAAAATCAGAAAACAATTGAGCTTTCTGAATTAATTAATTTTTTTAGGAATTAACATGTTAAATCCAATAGATAAAAAGCGTAAAATTGAAGATATTTCTAAATTTTTTTTAAAGTATTTTAAGCGTGAAGGTTTTGAGTTTGTTGATTTAGATCTAATAATCGATACGGATTTACTTACTAAAAGATCAGGGGAGGAATTTAAGAAAAGTACAATTACTTACAAAGATCTCTCTGGAAAAGAGATTAGTCTAAGACCAGATCTAACAATCTCTACTGCAATAAAATATATCCAAGACAAAAACACCAAAACTAAAAAATACTCTTATTTTGGATCAGCCTTTAAATTATCATTAAATGGCAAACTCAAAGTTTTTAATCAAATTGGTTGCGAGTTAATTAACTCCAAACAAGGACAAGAGGACAAAGTGATCCAAACATTCTTAAAATCATTAAAAAAATATAAAAAGAAAAAGGTTTATCTTGGCGACATTGGAATTTACAACAGTCTAATAGATAGTTTAGATTTACCTGAAAGATGGAAACTCAGACTAAAACGACACTACCCTCGAACACCCTACTTTAATGAATTAATTAAAAGATTAGAAACTAATTACGACTTAGATCAAAAAAAAATTGACTATGATTATAATAGGCTTGAAGAACTGAAAAAAATCAACGGAAACAAAGTAATTGCCGGAAGAAAAATACAAGAGATTATCTCTAGATTTGAAAAAAAGAAAAAAGATCCACGTGATAATTTTATAGGAGCAAAAAGTGCAAAAATTATAAAGGATTTTTTAAAAATTAAAGTTCCTGCACATCAGACGGAAAAAAAATTAGTAAATTTCTTTACAAAACATTATCTTAGGACAAAATTATTAATTAAAGCATTAAAAAAAATTAAAAAATTAGATAGCAAAATAAGTAAACAATATAATTGTTTTTATCAATCTAATTTGGGAAGAGAAATTCAATACTATACAGGAATAGTTTTTTCTATTGAATTAAATAATAAAGAAATTTCTAAAGGTGGTGAATACAACAATTTAATGAAAACACTAGGATACAAAAAACAAATAAATGCATTTGGAGGTGCAATCGATTTAAACCAATTATTAAATTAGTTATGAAAAAAATTAAATTAGGTTTACCAAGTAAAGGCAGACTAAAAGATAAAAGTATCGAATTTTTTAAAGAAAATGGATTTGAAATAATGGATCCAAATTCTAGAAATTATTTTTTTAAATTTAAGAATAATGCAATCATAGAAGGTATTTATTTACATGCCCGTGAAATAATCGAGAGATTAAATGATGGTACTATTGATATGGGAATTTCTGGTTTAGATTTGTTAAATGAGAATTCTGATGATTACAAAAAAAGAATCAGTCTTAACAAAAAACTCGATTTTGGTTTTGCAACACTAGTTGTAGCTGTTCCAAATGATTGGCTTGATGTACAAAATATGGCGGATTTAGAGGAGATAAGTTTTGAATTTAGAGAGAAGAATAATAGAAGATTAAGAGTTGCAACAAAATATCCAAATCTAACTGAAAAATTTTTTCTATCTAGAGGAGTTTCAGAGTATCAACTTGTTTCTAGTTTGGGAGCTACAGAATCATATCCATTTACAGGCTCCTCGGAATTAATTACAGACATAACTTCAAGTGGAACCACATTAAAAGAAAATAACTTAAGGGTTATCTCCGATGGACAAATACTAGAAAGTTCTGCGTGTTTATTTACAACTAATAAGATTAAAAATATAAATTTAAAAGATTTAAAATGAAAATAATTGACGAAATTTTTGACGATATTAGCTTTAAGATTGGACCAGAAAAAAATATTAGAAAAGAGTATTTATATCGTATTATAAAAAGATTTTATAAACTAGCTGGATTAGAAAAAAATTTTATCTTTAAGAATCTTATAATACCTAATGACAAATTAGATCAAGAATTAAAGAATGCTTTATTAAATATCAAAGCAATGGCTTCTTACGCCAATGGTTACATAATTAATAGAATATGTAAAAATTTAAAAGATGATCAAATTTATGTAAACATAGGAGTTTGGAAAGGCTTTTCTTTAATTGCCGGGATGGTTAACACTAATTGTCATGTAGATGGTATAGATAATTTTTCTGAGTTTAAAGAAACTAATCCCAAGGAGGAATTTTTGACAAATTTTAATAAGTATAAAAATACTTCCAAACACAAATTTTACGAGATGGATTATAAAATTTACCTTAAGGAATTTGAAAGTAGAAAGGTACCTATAAATTTTTATTTCTATGACGGTGCGCATTATTATAAAGATCAACTTGAGAATTTAGAGATTGCGCACAATTTTTTTTCAAAGAATACAATCATTTTAATCGATGATTTTAATGGTGAACAAGTAGAGCAAGCGACCATGGATTTTATTTCAAAATATCCAAATCAATTTAAGATATTAAAACAAAATAAAACAAAAAATTTAAATCACCCATCCTTTTGGAATGGTAATATGATTTTCCAAAGAGTGTAATTTACAATTTATGAATAAATTATTAAATTTTAACTCTAGTAATTCTTAATACAAAAAAAAACCCCGACTTGTCGGGGTTTTTTTAATTCAAATTTAGAAATGTTACATTCCCATGCCGCCCATGCCGCCCATGCCAGGCATTCCACCTCCCATTGGAGGCATTCCACCACCGGCACCGCCTGAGTCTTTATCTTCAGGTTTATCACCAATCATAGCTTCAGTAGTAATCAGTAAACTAGATATTGAAGCAGCGTCTTGCAGAGCTGTTCTTACAACTTTTGTAGGATCTATAATTCCTTTTGCAAACATATCGCAAAATTCAGCTCCTTGAGCATCATAACCGTGAGAACCTTTTTTACCTTCTAAAAGTTTTCCAACTACAACAGAGCTATCGACTCCAGCGTTAGCAATTATTTGTCTAATAGGTGCTTGTAGAGCTTTTCTAATTATTTCTACACCAGCTTTTTGATCATCACCTTTAACTTTGATAGATTTTAAAACTTCAGATGCGTAAAGTAGAGCACATCCACCACCAGTTACAACACCTTCTTCAACTGCCGCTCTCGTGGAGTTAAGTGCATCATCGACACGATCCTTTCTCTCTTTAACTTCAACTTCAGTGGCACCACCAACTTTAATTACAGCTACACCACCAGCTAATTTTGCTAATCTTTCTTGCAGTTTTTCTTTATCGTAATCTGATGTCGACTCATCAATTTGCTTCCTAATTGATGCACATCTAGCTTCAATGTCGCTTTTTTTACCTGCACCATCTACGACGGTTGTGTTATCTTTATCAACTTTAATTTTTTTACAAGAACCTAGATCATTTATTTTTACATTTTCTAGTTTGATACCAAGATCTTCAGAGATCACTTGGCCGCCAGTCAATATTGCAATGTCTTCTAACATTGCTTTTCTTCGATCTCCAAAACCTGGAGCTTTAACTGCAACAACTTTTAAACCACCTCTTAGTTTGTTTACAACAAGTGTCGCTAATGCTTCTCCTTCAACTTCTTCAGCAATTATTAATAAAGGTCTTGAGGATTGAACTACAGATTCTAATAGAGGAACAATAGATTGTAAGTTTGAAAGCTTTTTATCACAAAGTAATACTAAGGGATTATCTAACTCAGCAGTCATTTTATCTGCATTTGTTATGAAGTATGGTGATAAAAATCCTCTATCAAATTGCATTCCCTCTACAACATCAAGTTCAGTTTGTAAGCCTTTAGCTTCCTCAACAGTAATAACACCTTCGTTACCAACTTTTTGCATAGCTTTTGCTATCATATCGCCGATTTCTTTTTCACCATTTGCTGAAATAGTTCCAACTTGAGCTATCTCTTCACTGGTTTTAACTTTTTTTGAACTTTTTTTGATATCGGCTATCACTGTCTCTATAGCGGTGTCTATTCCTCTTTTAACGTCCATAGGGTTCATTCCAGCAGCAACATATTTACAACCTTCTTTTGCAATAGCTTGCGCTAAAACTGTAGCTGTTGTTGTTCCATCTCCAGCTTCGTCATTGGTTTTACTTGCAACTTCTTTAACCATTTGAGCTCCCATGTTCTCAAATTTATCTTCTAACTCAATTTCTTTAGCAACAGTTACACCATCTTTAGTAATTCTTGGGGCTCCAAAAGATTTATCTATAACAACATTTCTTCCTTTAGGTCCAAGTGTAACTTTTACTGAGTTGGCAAGTATATCAACACCTCGTAGCATTGAGTTTCTTGCTTCAGTATTAAATTTAACAATTTTTCCAGCCATATCTCCTCCTAATTATTTTTTATTTATAACACCCATTATGTCTGACTCTTTCATAATTGAGTATTCTTTTCCTTCAATTTTGACTTCTGTTCCTGACCATTTACCAAATAAAACATGGTCACCAACTTTGACATCCATTGGGGTAGTTTTGCCATCATCAGATTTTGCTCCTGGACCAACTGCTATAACTTTACCCTCTTGAGGCTTTTCCTTAGCAGTATCTGGGATTATAATACCACCTGATGTTTTCTCTTCACTGTCTAGAGACTGTATTAGAACTCTATCGTGTAAAGGTCTGAATTTCATATATTTCCTCCATTAATGATGATGTTGATATGACTATTTTTTAAAGAATTTCAAGGGGTTAAAATTAAGAGAATATAAGGCTATTTTTACCTAATTTAAAGGTTTTTTTTAAATAATTCATAATTTCTCATAAAAGTATAAAAGCTTTCTAAAGAATAATTATAATTGGAGAAATTAGATGAATCCTTCAAAACTAGTTGGCGTTAGAGAATTGATAGTTAAGTATGACATATTTTTTATAGATCTTTGGGGCGTTATTCATAATGGTAAAAAAATTTTTGAAAATGCGGTAGAGGTTTTAAAAAATATTAAAAATCATGGTAAAGTTATCGTGTTAATTTCCAATGCGCCAAGACCTTCTGCTACTGTGAAAAGTTTTTTACTTAAAATGGGTTTTGACTTTAATTTGATTGATGAGCTTGTTACATCAGGTGACGTAACAAGGAATTATCTCGAAGAAAATAAAATTAAAAAGTTTTATCATTTAGGACCAGATAAAGATCGTGATATTTTTAACCAAAATAATCAATTGTCGAAAAGCATTCAAAATTGCGATGAAATTATTTGTACAGGATTAAATAATGCTGAAGAGGAAATTGAAATTTACGACAGACTTTTGAAAGAAAATATAAAATATAAGAAAAAAATGATATGTGCAAACCCTGACGAAGTAGTTAGTAGGGGAACTAAATTAGAATATTGCGCGGGTAAAATTGCTCAAATATATAGTAATTTAGGAGGAGAAGTATTATTTTTTGGAAAACCTTTTATAAGTATATACAGCTTTTCTTTAGATAAAATTAGAAATAAATTTCCTAAATTTGAATTCAGTACAAGACACAAAATTTTAGCAGTCGGAGATAATTTAAAAACTGACATCAAAGGAGCGAATAATTTTAATATCGATTCCATGCTTATATTAAATGGCATTTATAAAGATTATGATTATAATAATAATTTCGATTTCACAAATTTATGCAAATCAAACAATGTTGAAAATGTATATTCAAATTTTTATCAAAAGGATCTAAAATGGTAAAAGTTTTACAGAGAATTAGTAATAATAAAATTACAAAAAAATCTATTTTAGCCATAGGGAATTTTGATGGTTTTCATATAGGTCATCAATCTATAATAAAAGCAGGCAAACAAATCGCAAAAAAAAATAAAAAGAAATTTGGAATTCTTACTTTTAATCCTCTTCCTTACGAGTATTTTACAAAAAACTATAATTACAAATTAATTAGTAATAATGAAAAAGTAGATTTAGCCGCCAAATTAGGTTTAGATTATATTATCTTTCTAAATTTTAATAAAAACTTAAGAAATAGTTCTCCTCAAGATTTTATAAGCAAGATCCTTTTTAAGAAAATTAATATGAGTCATATAATTGTTGGAAAAGAATTCCGATTTGGAAAAAAAAGAAAAGGAAACGTAAATTTTTTAAAAAAAACTTTAAAACCACTAAATATAAAAGTTACAGGCGCTGAAATTGTTAACCGATATGATGGTAAAATTTCTTCGTCTAAAATTAGGAAAAAAATAATGCAGGGTAAAGTACTTGATGTAAAGAAATCATTAAACAGGTTTTGGTCAGTGAAAGAAAAAGTTTTGCAGGGCAGGAAAGTTGGAAGAAAAATTGGTTACAGAACTGCCAACATTGAATTAAAAAATAGATTAAATCCTAAAATAGGAGTGTATGCTGTCAAAATTTTATTTCAAAAAAAAATATACAAAGGTATTGCAAATTTTGGATATGCGCCAACTTTTAAAAGAAAAAAATTAGTATTAGAGTGTTTTATTTTCAATAAAATAAATAATCTGTATGGAAAGGTAATAGAGGTTCAATTTATCAAGTTTATTAGAGGTGAAAAAAAATTTATGTCCATAGAAATGCTCAAAAAACAAATAAAGTATGATATTGATAAAACACGAAGAATTTTAAAAAATGTCTGAAATAAAAGTAAATCTACCCAAAACAAAATTGGCAATGAAAGCCAATTTACCAAACAAAGAACCAGATATTTTAAAATATTGGGATACCATTAATCTCTACGAGCTACAAAAACAAACATTTTCAAAAAGGGAAAAATTCATTCTTCATGATGGCCCTCCATATGCAAATGGAGACATACATATTGGAACAGCTTTGAATAAAGTTTTGAAAGATATCGTTGTTAAATTTCAGTCTATAGGTTTACAAAAATATTCTCCTTATGTACCTGGTTGGGATTGTCATGGATTACCAATTGAATGGAAAATTGAGGAACTAAACAAAAAAAAAGGAGTCGATAAAACTAAGCTATCGGTTAATGAATTTAGAGGACAATGTAGAGATTTCGCAAGTAAATGGATAGATATTCAAAAAAATCAATTTAAGCGCCTTGGTGTTATTGGGGATTGGGAAAATTATTACTCGACAATGAGTAACGAGGCCGAAGCCATCATTGCAAAAGAAATTTTAAAGTTTCTTAAAAATGGAGGGTTGTACAAAGGCTACAAACCAGTCTTGTGGTCTGTAGTTGAGAAAACAGCCTTAGCTGATGCAGAAGTTGAGTATAAAGATAAAGTTTCAAATACAATCTATGCAAAATTTAAAATCAATAAAAAATTTAAAAATTATGATAATATCAGTGTAGTAATTTGGACAACTACACCCTGGACAATACCCTGCAATAGAGCGCTTTGTTATAATTCCAAGTACAATTATACTATATTAAATATTAGCCACAATAGTATTGAGGAAAAAGTAATTATTGCTACTGATCTTATTGATAATTTCCTCAAGGAAAATGATATTAAAAAATATAAAAAAATTGAGACATTTATAGGTTCTGAATTTAATAATACAAAATGTATTCATCCATTTAAAGAATATGGTTATGATTTTGAAGTACCAATGTTAGATGGAGAATATGTTACACTTGAGCAGGGTACAGGAATCGTCCATATAGCACCTAGTCATGGACCAGATGATTTTCACTTATCACTTAAAAATAAAATTTTAGTTGAAAATACCCTTGAGGACGATGGCACTTATACCGATAAAATAAAAAAATTCAAAGGAGTCCATATTTATAAAGCTGATAAAATTGTTATTGATGAATTAAAAAAAACATCTAGTCTAATCTCAGCAGGTGAATACAAGCATAGCTACCCGCATTCATGGCGATCAAAGGCTCCGCTTGTGCATCGAGCAACTCCACAATGGTTTATATCCATGGAAAAAAATAATTTAAGATCAAGCGCTTTAAAAGCAATTGGGAAAACCTCATTCTATCCTGAAATTGGTAAAAACAGACTCGAGGGTATGATCGAGTCTAGGCCAGACTGGTGTATTTCTAGACAAAGATTTTGGGGAGTTCCATTACCAATTTTTGTTAATAAGAAAACGGAAAAACCTTTAATTGATGAAAAAGTTTTTGATAACATTTTTAATATTTTTAAATCACAAGGAAGTGATAGTTGGTTTAAACTGCCTGCTCAAGAATTTTTAACAAATAAGTATAAATCAGAAGATTATCATCAGGTAAAAGATATCGTTGAAGTTTGGTTTGATAGTGGTTCAAGTCATACTTATGTTCTTGAAGAGAGAAAAAATCTAAATTGGCCGGCGGATATGTATTTGGAAGGTTCTGATCAACACAGAGGATGGTTTCACTCATCTTTATTACAATCATGTGGCACAAGAGGCGAGGCACCGTATAAAAATATTTTAACACATGGATTTGTTGTAGACGGCAAAGGACAAAAAATGTCGAAGTCGCTTGGCAATGTTGTGTCACCTGATGAAATAATTAAAAAATATGGAGCAGATATTTTGAGATTATGGGTTGTTGCATCTGATTATTCTGAGGATTTAAGACTTGATAATTCGATTATAAACCAGCACGCAGAGTCATACAGAAAAATTAGAAATACTTTTAGATTTATACTTGGAAATTTAAATGATCAGCTCAATTTAGATGAAATCAAAAATACAAAATTAAACAAAAATTTTGATGAATTTGATACTTATATTCTATGCTTAATTTCTAAGTTAGACAAACAATTTACTGAATTAAGTAAACAATTTGCATTCCACAAAATTTACATAGAAGTTTTAAATTTTTGTATTAATGATTTATCTGCTTTTTATTTTGATATTAAAAAAGACTCTTTGTATTGTGACGCTTTAGAAAGCGATAAAAGAAAAAATACAATTCTAATTTTAAAACACATTTTCTATTTTTTACTAAAATGGCTAAGCCCAATTTTAGTCTTTACAACAGAGGAAATTTTTGGGTTGATAAAAAAACCAGATGAAAAGAGCATATTTCTAGTCAATTTTAATAGTCTTGATCAGTTAGTAGATTTGAAAGCATATAACGAGGTGAAGTGGGATTATTTGAAGAAAGTTAAATCAGAGGTAAATAATGAAATAGAGATCATGAGAAATAATAAAACTATAGGTTCAAGTCTTGAAACTCAAATTGAATTTACAATAGAAAACGAGGTTAAAAAATATTTTGAAAAAATTAATTTATCTGATTTTTTTATAACATCAGATGCAAAAATTGCGCTAAATGATCAAAGTTTTGACAAAGTTATAGAAAATAAAAACGTAAAGGGTTTAAAAATTATTATAAATAAGGCTGAAGGAATTAAATGTATCAGGTGTTGGAAATACTTTGTAAATGACAAAAGTGTCAATAAAAAATTATGCAAGAGATGTGAAAGTGTCCAGAACGCAATCTGACCAATTAAAATTTAAACAAAATATTTTAGTTTTATTTATTATTACTATAAATTTTTTGTTAGATCGTATAAGTAAAATTTGGATTATTAACTTTTTTTCTAGCGGTCAAAACGAGTATTATATAAATCCCTTCTTAAACTTTATTTTAATTTGGAATAAAGGTATTGCATTTGGTTTTTTTGATAGTGAAAACCTAACTTATCACATGATATCTTTAGCAATTTTCATAATATTAGGTTTCATAGTTTATATGATTATTTCATCTAATAACATTTTTGAAAAAATATGTTTGTCTATTTTGCTCGGAGGAGCTTTAGGTAATTTTTTCGATAGATTGTATTATCAGGCTGTACCAGATTTTATTGATTTACATTATAATAATTTTCACTGGTTTGTTTTTAATGTTTCTGATATCTCAATAACAATTGGAATTATTCTTTTGCTAATTAATGAACTTATCAAAGGCAAGGAAAAGACAGATGAATAAAGTTATTATTTTTATTTATATTATTTTTTTTATTATTACATCTTCTTGTCAGGAAGTTAAAAGAGGATTAGGCTTTGAGAAAGTAAGACCAGATGAGTTTTTAATCGAAAAAAAGAGTAGTCTTGAACTTCCGCCAGATTATAATCTCATAGAACCAGGTAGTTTTAAAAAAAAGAAAAAGAAAGAGACACTATCTCAAATATTAAATAAATCTTTAACACCAGATAAGGTTTTAGATGTTCAGAATTCGGGTCCAGTATCTAATACTACAAAGAGTCTTGAAGAAGATCTTTTGAAAAAAATTAAATGACAATTGAAATTAATTTAAATAGTTTTTTTAAAAATTTTTTAGATAAAGATCAAAAAATACATTACGATAATAATCTGAAAACTTGCAAAAAAATAGGCGCAAAAATTAAGGAAGAAATAAATAGCAAACAGAATGAAATTTTTAATTCTTTAACTCAAGCTTACCAATCAAAAATATTTTCTTTAAAAAATCAACTAGATAAATCAAAAAAAAAACTTATCATAGGAATTGGCGGATCGACAGCAGGTCTTAAAAGTTTCACAGAATATACTGATCAAAATTATTTATTTATTGACAATTTAAATTATTCAAAAATTAACCAATTATTATCTAAAAAAGATATTTTAGATTATTCCATTTATTTAATATCAAAATCTGGAAATACTTTTGAAACTTTGGCTTCACTAAATTTACTCTATCAGCACGCAAAAAAAATTAATTCTCTCGAAAAGCTTTTTTCTAAAATGACGTGTATTACTGAAGAAAGTGATAATAATTTATACAACTTCGCAAAAAAAAATAATGTTAGATTAATTATTCATAACAAAAAAATTGGAGGAAGATATTCTTTTTTCTCTGAGACAGGAATTTTACCTTCAAATTTAAATGAGACTGATGTAGCGAGGACATGCAAGTTTGATGATTTTCTGGGCGAAGATTTTAATTCTGCAATTGTCAATTCCGCAATTATTATGACTGTTACAAAAACTAAAATGATAAAAAAAAATATAAATTTATTTTATGATGAAAAACTAAGCTTTTTTGGAGATTGGTTTAATCAGTTACATGCTGAAAGTCTTGGTAAAAACAATGAAGGTTTAACACCTCTTTATTCAATTTGTCCTAGAGATCACCATAGTATGGCTCAATTGTATCTTGACGGACCAAAGGATAATTATTTCTCAATCTTTCCACCCGCAGAAAATCAACACTTTTCTAAATTCGATAAATTAAATTTCACTAATATAGAAAATCAGACTCCTCAAGAATTAATTAATTCACAGTACAATGCAATTCAAAAAGTTTTTATTGAAAAAAATATACCATTTAGAACAATAAAAATTGGAAATAACAAACTTAATATTTTGCAATTATTTTTATATTATTTTCTTGAAACAATAATATTAGGTGAGGCCCAAAATATAAATCCTTACGATCAACCAGCTGTAGAAGAAATTAAAATTAAAACTATTAAAAATTAGTTTTTTAAAAACATTATTCTTGAAATACCATAGGTTTTATCAATCAAAATATTTAGTTTATTAGGTAAAATTAATTTATTTTTAACGTGTGTGTGAAAAATTATTATATTACTTCTAAAATTATTGGTGATTAATTTAAATATTTCATCCACTTTTTTAAATTGGTAGGGAGGATCAATAAATATCAAATTGAAATTTATTCCCAATTTTCTGGTAGTTAAAAAATGTAAAACATCATTTTCTATTATCTCGCAATTTGACTGGGATTCAATTTTCAAAATGTTGTTTTTTAGAATTTTTAAGACACTTTTATTTTGCTCTACGAATGTTACATGTTTGGCATCACGAGATAAACACTCAATTCCAAAAGACCCCGAACCTGCAAATAAATCACATATATTCGCATTTCGAAAATTAAATTTAATCTCTTTAGAATGCATAATTAAATTAAATATATTTTCTTTAACGAAATCTCTTAGTGGTCTTGTCGTTTGAGCTTCCGGTAATATTAATTTTTTACCTTTGAATTTTCCTGATATGACTCTCATAAAAACTTATTTCTTTAGCACTAGCAATATTAATTTGAGCTGGATTTAATTTATTTAAACAAAACGGTCCATAACTAATTCTTTTTAATTTATTTACTTCAAGGTTTATAGATCTAAAAATCTGTCTTATTTCATTTTTTTTTCCTTCAAATAGATCTAGTTCGATCCATGTATTTCTTTTTACATCGCCTAAAATCTTATAATTAAAAGATTTGTATCTGATATTTTTATAAATAAATCCTTTTGATTTTTCTTTTAATTTTTTTAGATTTAAGTCTCCGTAAACTTTTACGTGATAAGTCCTTTTAAATTTATTTTTTGGGTTTTCTAAGTTTTGAGTTACCTTACTCGAATTGGTCAAAATAATTAACCCCTCACTATTAATATCAAGTCTGCCTGCAAATATATAATTTTTATATTTAGTACTAATTAATTCGTATATTATTTTGCGTTTATCTTGTTTTCTTTTTGAACAAACATAATTAATCGGCTTATAGAGTTTCAGAATTTCAATTTTTTTTTGAAAAGAAATTTTCTTACTATCAATATAAATTTCATCATTTTTATCTACAAAGCATAGTGGAGATAATATAGTTTTTCCATTGACCCTAATTTTATTTTTTAAAATCAATCTCTCAATCTCTCTTCTAGATCCACAATTGTAATTTGCAAGAAATTTAGCTATTCTCTCTTTTGTCATGGTTCAAAATCACTTTGATAAAATATTTAATAGTTTAATTAAATTAGCAAAAAAAGCTTACAATGAAAATGAAATACCAATATCAGCTATAATATTTTGTCCGAAAAAAAATAAAATTATTAGTAAAGCCCACAATGTATGCAAGTCAAAAAGTGATCCGCTGGGTCATGCTGAAATAGTTGCAATTAAAAAGGCTGCAAAAAAAGTTAAGAATTATCGATTTGACGATATGTATTTATTCACTACCCTAGAACCATGTTTAATGTGCGCATCCATTATATTAAACGCTAGATTTAAAAGAGTATATTTTTTTATTGAAGACCAAAAAAGTGGGGCGTTGGTTAATAATCATAAATTAATTTTTGATAAAAAAATTTCCAAGAAACCTAGATTGTACTATGGATTTAAATCTCTAGAGTATGAGAAATTGCTTAAAAATTTTTTTAAAAACAAAAGATAATTATTTTATTACTCTCCATCCTATATCACGTCTGTAATATTTATTTTTCCATTCTAACTTATCAAGAGCTCGTAATGCTTCATCGCGAGCTATTTTCAGAGATTTGTTTGTGACTGTTGAATTTAATACTCGTCCACCTATTGCGATAATTTCTCCATTAACATTTGATGTTCCAGCGTGAAAAATTTGAATATTTTCATTCTGATCAATCTTATTTAAATTTTTTATGACTGTGCTTTTATCGTAATCACCTGGATAACCTTTATTAGATGCTACGATTGTTATACCCGGGTAATCATACCATTCTATCTTTTTGTTTTTTAGATTTTTTTCAATCGTATTTATTACTATTTTAAGAAAGTCACTTTTCATTCTCATCATGAGTATTTGACACTCTGGATCCCCAAATCTAATGTTGTATTCTATTAATTTGGGATCGCCATTATTTATCATAAGTCCGGCATATAAAATTCCTGAAAAAGGTGAGCCAATCTTTTTCATTCCTACTAAAGTAGGTTTAATAATTCTATTAATTATTTTTGACTCAATATCATCTGTTATCAAATAGGAAGGGGAATATGCACCCATACCGCCAGTATTTGGACCAACATCATTTTCAAATATTCTTTTATGATCTTGTGCTGTGCCTATTGGTAAAAAATCTTCTCCATCGGTAATAACGAAATAACTAGCTTCCTCTCCTTTTAAAAATTCTTCTAAAATTACCTTTTTTGAAGATTTAAATTTTCCACTAAATATTGCTTTGATATCATTAAGTGCCTCTTCTTTTTTATTACAAATAGTAACACCTTTACCTGCTGCTAACCCATCTGACTTCACAACAATTGGAAGACCAAATTTATCAATACAGTCAGATACCTCACTTAAATTTTTTACTTCTTGAAACCGAGCTGATGGAATTTTAAATTCAGAACAAAAATTCTTTAAAAATAGTTTAGACCCCTCAAGTTGAGATGCTTTTTTAGAAGGACCAAATACTTTTATACTTTTTTGCTCTAAAAAATCTTTTATACCTTCAACGAGAGGAACTTCTGGACCTACAATAACTATATCAATCTCGTTTTTTTTTAATTCGTCATACAGTTGATTAAAATTTGATATATCAACATTTAAATTTTCACAAATTTGAGCTGTTCCTGCATTACCAGGTATACATACAAGTTTTTTGAGATTTTTTGATTGTTTAAGTTTATAGCAAATAGAATGCTCTCTACCCCCACTTCCAATTATTGCTACCTTCATGTAAAACCTTTAAATATAATTATGAGCAATATACCAGAATTTTCTGTATCTGAATTATCATCTTTAACAAAAAATTTATTAGAAGAAAATTTTTCTCTAATTCGTGTTAAAGGAGAAATCACTAACGTAAAAGAAAAAGGTCATTGCTATTTTACCCTAAAGGATGAAGATTTTGTATTAAATGCCGTTTGTTGGTCGAGCAAAGTTCCTTATTTGAATTTCAAGCCGGAAGAGGGCATGGAGGTTTTCGCAGAAGGTAAATTATCTACATATGCAAAAGGTAGCATCTCAACTTATTCTTTACACGTAAATCAAATAAACGTTCAGGGAGAGGGTGCGTTATTAAAATTATTTAAGGAAAGACAAAAAAAATTACAAAAAGAGGGTTTGTTTGATCAGGATCATAAAAAAAACTTACCCTACTTGCCAAAAAAAATAGGAGTTATTACATCGTCAACTGGGGCTGTAATTATGGATATTATTGATAGGATTGAAAATAGATTTCCAACACCAATTGAACTTTATCCTGCATCTGTGCAAGGCATTAATTCATCGAAGGAAATTATTAATGGAATAAAATATTTTAATGATAGTAAGTCCATTGATGTATTAATTATTGCTAGAGGAGGCGGGGGGCCAGAAGATTTTATAGGTTTTAATGAAGAGGATTTAGTTAGAGAAGTGTTTGCTTGCAAAATACCGGTAATATCAGCAATTGGACATGAAACAGATTTTACTTTGCTTGATTATGTTGCAGATGTAAGGGCAGCGACCCCAACTGCAGCGGCAGAAATCGTTGTTCCTGAACGTCTAACATTAATTAACACTCTCAAAAATGTTTACGAAAATTTGGATACGTCCATTAAACATTATTTTACAAAAATAAACAAAGAATTTTCATATATCAATAAGTTGCTAAATACAAACAATCTGAAAAAATTTTTAAACCAAAATCATAAAAATTTGGACAACGTCTTCAGAGTATTTTCTTCATCATTTTTAAATGATTTAAAAATAAAAAAAAGTGATCTTACTAATCTTGGAAAAAGATTTCTTGGATTAGATATAAAGAATACACTCAAAAGAGGATTTTCAATAATTAGAGATGTTAAGAACAAGGTAATAAAAAATTCTAAAAATTTAAAAGGTAAAGACAAAATTAAAGCCGAATTTTTTGATGAAGAAATAATATTAAATATTAAAAATGACAGAGGCTAAGTTAAAATATAAACAAGGTTCATTTGAAATAGTAGAAGATGGAGATTACGTATTTTGTGCGGTTTCAAAAAGAAAGATTCCACTTAATGATTTGAGATATTGGAATGTTGATTTGCAGGAGGCTTATTTTTCTCCGATAGAAGTTGAAAAGAAATTAAATGAAAAAGCTTAAAATTTTAATAATTTTTCTGTTTTGTTCGCAGGCCTACGGACTGGAATTTAACGGAAAATTTACTCAAGGTGGATTGATTATTGGCAAAACTAATCCTTCAAATAAGATTTTTCTTGATGAGAAACCTCTTAAAATTTCCCCCTCTGGTAATTTTGTTTTCGGTATTTCTAGAGAAAGGTCTAAAGATTTAAAAATTGAAATTAAGAGCAAATCTTCATCAAAGATATTAAAAAAAAAAATAACTAAACGTAAATTCAGAATACAAAGGATCGACGGGTTACCAAAGAGAAAAGTAACACCAAATGAGGAAGATATGAAAAGAATTAGGAAAGAGGGAAGGCTTATAGTTAAAGCCAAAAATATAAATAGTAATTTTGATTTTTTTTCTAATGGCTTCATTAGACCTTTAAAAGGAATAACAACTGGCGTATATGGTAGCCAAAGAATTTTAAATGGAAAAAAAAGACGTCCTCACTACGGAATTGATATTGCATCTCCAAAAGGCACATCAATTAAAAGTCCAAATGATGGCAAAGTTGTATTAGCTGAAAAAGACTTATTTTTTACTGGGGGAACTTTAATGATTGATCACGGTCATGGACTTATCTCAATTTATTCTCACCTAGAAAATTTAAAGGTAGAAAGCAATCAACAAATTAAAAAGGGACAAATTATTGGGACAGTTGGCTCTACAGGTCGTTCAACAGGACCACACTTGGATTTTAGATTGTACTGGAATAATATTGCAGTTGACCCTGATCTAGTATTTAAGAATTAAATTCTTTACTTTAAAAAATTGTCCAAGGTTTTTTTATCTGAAACAACTATAAAGTTATCAAAATGTATTGACTGTGATGGATACTTGATATCAATCCTTCTTCCTGAATTTCTATAAATGCCGATCCTAGCATAACTTCCAGTATAATTACCTTTCCACTCGTAAGTTATTCCGGAATAATTAACTATAAGTTTATTGTCTTTAAAAACCTTTACGTAACCATCCTGTTTTTTTGAATTTTTTATACCTATTTTATAAGTTGTCCAGTTCCCTAATTTAGTAGCTTTAAATGTTTTTTTAAAATTATTAAATTTTTCACATTTATTGGATATTGATTTTGAATTTACATATAGAGGATCCTTCCATATTGGATTACCCTCTGCATCGTAACAGCATACTTTTCTTGTGAAGTACTCATAACAACCAAAACAATTTTTATTATTTAAATTTTGATTTTTATTACTTTTTGAAATGTATTTTTCACCAGTTATCGAATCTTTTTTTGCTCCAAAAACACATTTTGACAATTTAATAGAACTCATGTTCCTTTCTTTACCCTGGAACATAATCCAATTGCCGTTTTTTTTTAAGTATTTATATCTTAAACTGTATTTTTTATAATCTTCCTTATTCCATGATTTTCCAGCAGAGCCACCAGTATCTCCACCAATCACCATGGCATTCCCATTCTCATAAAATCTTATACCAAGCAGCGGACTTTTCCTCATTGGATCAAATTGATTTTTAAATTGAAAAAATAAAACTCTTGTATCAATATGCACAAATTCTTTTGGTACTCTTACCTTAAAACCTATCCAGATATCTTTGTTTAATGCTCTTTTTTGTCTTGTTTGAAATTCTGCTCTTTCAGTTGATTTTTTTTTACTTTTATATGGATCGTTATTCCATCCATGTTGAACAGTAACTTCTAAATATTTATTTCCATTTGCATCTTTTTTTATTTTAAATGGTCGAAGACCTTCACCCTTGTCATTAATTGATAAATTTTTCAATCTAAGCTTACCTATTTTTTGATTTTCAAAATCTTCTATAAAATTCCAAGGTGATTTAGTTTTTTTATTTATATAATCTGGTACAGGAATTTTTTCCCAGGCATAGCTATTAGATATTAATTGAAAAATTAAAATTGAGATTAAATATCTGAAGACTTTTATCATATTTTATAATTTCCATCTTCTATGTGTCCAGATCCACTGGCCTGGATTTTCTTTAATCATCTTCTCAATAACATTGTTAATTCTATTTGTAATTTGCAATTCAGAGTCTTCTTTTGAAAAATCGATTTCATCTAAAATATTCATCTCAAAGAAATATTTATCTACCCTTTTTAAAGAAATAGGTACTAATTTATAGTTGTATTTTTTTGCAAACTGAGCAGGTATTCTTGTCGTGTAGCAATCTTTATTAAAAAGTTTCGCAATAATTCCCTCAGTTAATTTTTGGTCAACCATTAGTGCGATATTTCTCCTATCTTTAACTCTAGATAATAATTCTCTAGTGCCGCCCTTGTCCTCCCCTGGAAGTGGTTTTGCAATTTGATCCTTACAGATATAGGATGTTCTCAGAAATTCCATAATAGGATTTAAAAAAAAATTATTCAGCTTCCTATAAAGTGCTGAAATTTGAAAGTTTTGTTTTTCTAATTCCATTGCCATTAATTCAAAATTTCCAAAATGTCCGGAAAAAAAAAGTACTGGATCTTTTGAACCTTTTAGTTTTTCAAGTTTATCTAAATTTAATATTTTAATATGATCATTATTATTTTGAAAAAATCTAAGATTTATATATTCAGCTAAAGTCCTACCGTAGTTGTCCCACATTTTACTTATTATTTCATCGTTTTGAATATCTGAATTTTCAGGAAAACATATTTTTAAATTACCTCGAATAATCTCACTTGACCTAAAAAATTTACCAAATGTTTTAAATATATATGAAGACAGATTTGATGCTAATTTTCTACCTATGAGAAAAAAAATAATGAATAAAAATATTACTATAATGAATTGAATAAAATATTTTATAGACTTAATCATTTATTATACAATTTATTAAATCATGCTTATTTTCAATGTAAAGTTCAGCATCTATACAAGTTATTTGGTCTTTAAAACGATCTATCCTGCAAAAATCTTTAGCCGTTGTAACTACAGTCATATTTTGTTTTTTACTAGTTTCGACAATTTTTGTTAGCTCATCTTCAGAGTAATTATAATGGTCAGGGAAAGAAATGGTTTTTTTTACATTTAGCTTTGATTTTAAAAGATCAAAAAATTTATAATTATTAGCAATTCCTGAAAATGCTAAAATATCTTTGTTACTCAATTTTTCTAAATTACTTAGTCTGTAATTGCTGTAAAAGATTTTTAAGTTTTCATTATACATTAAAAGAAACTTTTCGAGATTAAGATTTTTTTCACCGTTTATTACAGCAGCTTTAAAATTTTTAATTTCGTCTATGCTCTCTCGAAGCGGGCCAGACGGCAGGAGCATTTTATTACCAAATTGTAAATCTGAATTAATACAGACAATTGAAAAATCTTTTTTAAAAGAGTAGTCTTGATATCCATCATCGAGTATTAAAAAGTTGTCTTTATTATCCAAAGATTTTTCAACTCCTTGCACACGCTTGTTAGTACATATTAAATTAGTGGTTTTTTTTAGCAAATTAATTTCGTCTAAATGCTTTTTATTAAATTTTTTTAGAACTGATACTTTATATTTAGTCGATAACTCTTTATAAATTTCAATAGTTAAGGGTGTCTTTCCGGTTCCACCCAAATAGATATTGCCAATACAAATTATTTTTATGTCACGAAATTTTATACTAAATTTTTTTTTTAAGTATTTATTGATGATAAATAAGAGATAGTAAAGTATTGTTAAAGGAATTAACAGTATAGAGAATATGGAAAAACCTTTTCTATCCCAAAATTTAGGTTTACTTAATTTCATTATTTATAAAATTTTTCACTTTATTAAGTGTATTATTAAAAATTTCTAACCCATACGAGTCAATAATATTGTTAAAGTTTTTTACATAGGCATTATTCAAATTTAATTGTATTTGTTTTGCTAAATCATCTTCATTTTTTACCAGCGAAGATACGTTATTTTTTTTGAGGAATTCATAAATTTCATCAAAATTATATATTGATGGACCATGTAGAACTTTACAATTTTTTCTTGCTGGCTCTAATGGATTCTGTCCACCATGCTTTATGAAAGAACCACCCATAAAAACAACATTTGAATAATTAAAAAACTTTTCAGCTATATTATATTTATCTATTAAGATAATACCTGAAGTTATCTTATTATTTTCAGAATATTTAGTATAAGTACAATTTAAATTTTTTAGTAATTGTTCAAATTTATATATTTTATTTATGTGTCTTGGAATTATAATTGATGTAAATTTTTTTTGAGTTTGCAATATTTTTTGGTGAGCAGAAATTAAAAACTTTAGCTCGCCTGGATGTATAGACATACCTACAAAATTATTTGCATTTTTTTTACTTTCTATTTGATTAGCTGAATTATAAAATTTTAAATTTCCAATAAATTCAGCGTTATTTAAACCCATTAGTGTTAATTTTTCTTTAATAGTCTTACTCATAGTTGTAATAATTTTAAAATTTCTCATAATAGTTACAAAAACATTTTGAATTAATCTCCATTTTCTTAAACTTGAAGGGGAAAATCTTGCGTTAAGTAATATTAATGGAATATTTTTATTTTCACATTCAATTATTAAATTCGGCCAAATTTCTGCTTCAATAAATATTCCAATTGTTGGCTTCCAATGATTTAAAAATCTTATAATTATTTGAGGTGTGTCAATTGGGGCATACTGATGAATAATTTGGTCATTTGAAATATTTTTTGCATAATCACCTGAACTTTTAGTAGAAGTTGTTATTAATGCTTTATAATTACCATAAAAATTAGACATTAGCGGTTCAATAAGTTTTTCTATTGATTTTAATTCCCCTAAACTCGAAGCATGAAACCATATATATTCATCAGGTGTATCTTTAGTGTATTTTCCTAATTTCTCTTTGTATCTATTTGGGTCTTCTTTTTTTTTTAATAATCTGAATTTTAGGATAAGAGGAACTAAATAATTAATTAAAAAAGTGATAAGGTAATAAACTTTAAGCATTAAAGAAGTTGTTGTTGTTCATAAAGTTTTTTGTACATTATTGAATTATCGATTAAACTTCTGTGACTTCCTTCTTCAATAAGTTTGCCGTCTTTTATTACTAATATTTTATCTACTTTATTAATAGTGGAAAGTCTGTGGGCAATTATTATAGTTGTTTTTGACTGTGTTAAATTATTAATAGCATCTTGAACTTTTTTTTCAGATTCTGTGTCTAATGATGAAGTTGCTTCATCTAACAAAATAATTGAACTTTTCTTTAAAATGGCTCTCGCAATTGAAATTCTTTGTTTTTGACCTCCTGAAAGCTTTACTCCATTTTCACCGATAAGAGTTTCATATTTATTTTGGAGATCCTCAATAAATTCGTGACAATTGGCAAGTTTGCTAGCTTCTAATATTTCTTTATCGGAAGCTTCTATATTTCCATAAGCAATATTAGCTTTGACAGTATCATCAAATAAAACGACATCTTGAGAAACCATTGCAATATGTCTTCTCAAAGATTGTATTGTAACATCTTTTATATTTTGAGAGTCTATCTCTACACAACCTTCTTGAGGATCATAAAATCTTGGAATCAAATTGATAAAAGTGCTTTTACCTCCTCCACTTGGCCCAACTAGTGCAACTTTTGTGCCACCATTAATTGTTGCATTAATATTTTTTAGTGCCTGAGTTCCATCTGAATATTTAAAGCTTAAATTTTTTAATTTTACATCAGCATTTGTGATTTGAAAATCTTTTGAACCTTCTTTATTTGTTATGAAATCTTTGTTATCTAATAATTTATAAATTCTTTCTGCAGCAGTAAGACCTTCTTGTATCCCGATATTAACGCTCGCGAGTGCCCTTACAGGTTGATATGCCAGCATTAATGCAGTCAAAAATGAAAAAAATTGTCCTATTTCGATTTCCCCTGCAATACTTTGTAAACCGCCAGTGAAGACTACAATAGCTATTGCAATTCCTGTAATAGTTTCCATAATTGGGCCAGCTCCTAGTCGAGTTCTTTCCATTTTCACTATAGTATCGGTTCTTGAGCTAATTACATTTGACAGATTTTTAAGTTCATCTTTTTCTTTTTGAAAAATCTTAATAACTTGTGTCGCTTTTAAAATTTCTGATAAATATTTGGTAAATACTTCACTAATAGTTAAAAAAGTAGTTACTGCTTTTCCCATTCTTTTTCCAATTTTTCTTGAGAATAATGCTGCAATTGGAATTAGAGTGATTGCAAGTAAACTTAATTTCCAATTTTGGTAAAACATTAAACCTAAAAGAAAAATTAATGTTACGCCCTCCTTAACGGCATTTACAGCTATGCCATTTAATACGTTTGATAAAGTTAGAGTATCATTTGTAAAATTGGATATAAATTTTCCAGAGTGTTTACTAGTTAAAAAGGAGGTATCTGACTGAAGTATTTTTTCACCTAATAAGATTTGTATATTTTTGATTACGCTATAAGCAATTTTAATAGTTTTAATTCTTACAACAAATACTGATAGCGATTTAATAGCGAATGCACATACGATTGCAATAGGTATTGTGTAAAGCATCACCTTGTCTTTTTCTATAAATATTTTTTTGATTGCTGGATCTAATAACCACGCAACGGCAGTCGTCGCCATGGCACTTAAAATAATGAATAGGAATATAATTAAAATTTGTTTAAAATACTTTTTAATTTGCGTTCTAAATATTCTTTTTAATAAATCTATTTTATTCATATTTGTCTTTGACTAATTCGAATATAAAAATGGCTGTTTTTTGATATAATAATAATTATCTCTTATCAAAAAAATAATTAAATAAATAGCCTATTTTAGTTATAAATTCTTACTGATAATAAGATCAAAAGAATTAAAAAGCCGAAATAATTGTTAAATTGAAAAACTTCAAGATAATTTTTTAAATTTTTCATAAGATATATCTTTCTCAATATTAGCAAATACGGTATCGATAGAAGAAATAAAATTACACTAAAATTATTTGCTAGTAATAAAGAGGAAATTAATAAAAATATTTGTGCTGTATAAATTATATATAAAAATTGATATGTTTTTTTATCAAGCAAAAGCGCTAGAGATTTTACTCCAATTTTTTTATCATCAACAACATCTTGAAGTGCGTAAATTGTGTCGTAACCAACAGTCCACATAATTCCAGATAAATATAGCAATATAATACCAGTTATAAAATTTTCATTTAAACTTAACCAAGATAAAATAATTCCAAAATTAAATACTATTCCTAAGATTAATTGAGGCCAATATGTAAATCTTTTTGCAAAAGGATATAGTAGAACTATAAAAATTACTGATAAACCAAAAAGTATAGTTTTGTTATTAAATTGGAATAAAATAATCAGGGATAAAAAACATAATATTAAAATTAAAATCCAAGCATCTCTTA
>MDTB01119610.1_pt1 | contig 28889 bp, 23 predicted proteins | sample 811161 | NCBI WGS metagenome assembly MDTB01 (sample SAMN05326650, study PRJNA326480) | marine metagenome | isolation source: seawater | place: Mediterranean Sea | collected 2009
ATTAATGGCAAAACGATGCTTCAGCGTGTTTGGGAAAGAGCACTTTTATCGAGCGCGCAAGAGGTAATAATAGCAACAGATCATCATGACATTCAAAATGTCGCCAAAGGCTTTGGAGCCGAAGTCTGCATGACTAAGATTGACCATGAATCAGGAACCGATCGATTACAAGAGGTCGCCTCAATCTTTGGTTATGATGAATCGAGGATCATCGTCAATGTTCAAGGCGACGAGCCACTCATTCCGCCAACTGTCATTGAACAAGTAGCTGAGATTCTGCTGCAAAACAAAGCCGTCAATGTTGCAACTCTGAGCGCGCCAATCGATGATCCCGAGGAACTCCTGAATCCAAATATTGTAAAAATCGTGAAAAATAAAGATCAATTTGCTTTGCTGTTCAGTCGAGCACCTATTCCTTGGCCGCGGTCTGATTTCGCTAAAGACAAAAAAACCCTGACTGAACCGGGGCTCACATCAAGACACATAGGACTTTATGCCTACAGAGTCAAGACGTTAAACGACTTTGTGAAATGGCCTACATCTCCGATTGAGCGTTTGGAGCGTTTGGAACAATTACGCTTCTTATACCATGGCGTCAAGATAATGGTCCATGAAGCAAAGGAATTTGTGCCCGAAGGGGTTGACACGGCCACCGATTTGAAAAGGGTGAGAGAAATTTTTTCGAAAAACGATTGTCACTCTGTTTTTTAATTAGTGTGATAATCTTCACAAGGGATTTGTAATGGCGACTGAAAGAGCAAGAATATCAGTTTTGTTTGTTTGCCTGGGTAATATCTGTCGCTCTCCGACTGCGCATGGCGTTTTTCGGAACCTCTTAGATAAAGAGCATCTAGGAGACATGATCTACGTGGACTCTGCCGGCACTGGCGATTGGCACGTAGGAAAAAACCCAGATAGCCGAAGCTGCCAGACAGCTCTTGATCATGGGATAGATATCAGTTTTTTACGCGCAAGGCTTTTTGAGAACAGAGATTTTGATCGTTTTGATTATATTCTTGTAATGGACAAACAAAATTTGAATGATATCTCTAGAATCAAGCCGCAGAATTATCCCGGATATCTTGGCTTGTTCTTGTCATTTGGCTCGAATTCGAGCATAGAAGAAGTTCCTGATCCTTACTACAGTGGTTCTGATGGATTCGAGTTGGTTATTGATTTAGTGATAGATGCCTCAAAAGGTCTGCTGGAGCATATTCAAAAGCACAGGCTATGAACCCAAAAGTCTTAAAAACTTATCATCTTGATGAGTTTAATAGTTTCTCGCTTTCCAGTGTGGCTGAGTATTTTTGTTCAATATGCTGCAGTGAGGACCTGCGGTATGCGTTGGATTTTGCTTCCAGGAACAACTTGGATATAACAATCCTCGGAGAGGGCACAAATGTTATTCTCAATCAAAAAATTCCAGGATTAGTGCTAAAAATTGACATTAAAGGAAAAACGTTCAAGCAAGAAGGACAAGAGATTGTTGTAGAGGTTGGTGCCGGAGAGAGTTGGCCCTCTCTTGTCGATTGGACTTTAGGAAAAAGCTGGTATGGTTTGGAGAATCTTTCTTTAATCCCTGGGACTGCGGGTGCCGCTCCTATACAAAATATCGGAGCTTTTGGCGTAGAGCTATCAGAGAGACTTATTTCCGTTAAAGCGGTTTTTCGGGCCACAGGAGAAACTATAGAAATCGGTGCTGATGAATGCGATTTTGGATACCGCCACAGTCGCTTCAAGCGGAATGGCGCAGGCACACATGTGATTACGGCAATCAAGCTTAGACTCTATAAACAAGCCAAGTTGAATTATAGTTACCCTTCATTAAAACAAGCTCTTCTGGATAAATTAGGCACCATGACTGACGATAATCTTTCTCCAAGATTGATAAGTGACACCGTTAAACAGTTAAGGCAAAAAAACCTTCCAGACCCAGTTCATTGGCCCAATGCCGGAAGTTTTTTTAAAAATCCGATAGTCGACAGAGAGCATTTAAATGATTTGCTCGCTAGTCATCCAAAACTCCCATACTTCCCAGTTGCAGATGATCTAGCGAAAGTTCCGGCTGCTTGGATGATCGATCATTGTAATTTTCGCGGCTACAAGTATAAAAACGTAGGAGTGCATAAATCCCATGCGCTGGTGTTGGTGAATTATGGGTCAGGTTCTTTCTCCGAAATCGTGGAATTATCAGACTTAATTAAAAACAGTGTTGAAAAGTACTTCTCCGTCAGACTTATAATAGAGCCGACTCTTTATGGAATCGACTAGACCAACCGTCACAATGTTGCCTCTTACCTCGACTAATGAAGCAGCTTTGTTTCATTGGCGAAATTGGCTCTCAGACTTCACCTCAGACCAGATACTCGAAATAGCCACTCAACAGATTGCTTGGAGAAAAGATTCCATTAAAATGTTTGGAAAGACAATTCAAATTCCTAGGTTGCAAAATTGGTTTTCCGAATCAGGGCAAAGTTATACTTACTCGAGGTTAAGCTTGCCGGGGTTAGAGTACCCAGAATGGATGAACAACCTCAGTCAAGATGTAAAAAAAACAACGCAAAATGATTTCAATGGTATTCTTGTTAATTACTACAGAAACGGTTCAGATAGTATGGGTTGGCATGCGGATGATGAAAACTCTCTTGGTTCTAAGCCAGCTGTGGCCTCAGTATCTTTGGGCGCCGAGAGAAATTTTCAATTGCGACATAAAGGCACAAAAGACAGAGTTAACATTCCGTTAAGCCATGGTTCACTGTTGCTAATGTGCCCCGGAATACAAGAATATTGGCAGCACCGAATAGCGAAAACAAAAGATTTTCTTAAACCTAGGATCAGTCTAACTTTTCGAAAGCTGGTAAACTGATTGACAAAGAATAAAGGTGAATTTCATAAATAAGCTATTAATAAAGGATTCTTCGTCATCTGGGATATAGTCTCGAGAGGATAGCCGGTACTGCGTTCTCGACTCTCAAAATCCTGGGTCCTAAGGTTACAGGTCGGAAACCACTATTGAGAAATTGCTGTATCTCATATGGTGTAAATCCACCTTCCGGACCAACGGCCACTAGGCTTTTCGCATCTAGATTAATTGGACAAGCTACGGAACCAGTCGGATGCGCCACGAAATTGAATCCGGGGCAAACAAGTTCACCTATTTTGTCTTCTATGAACCTTTTGAATGATGGGTAAAAAAATATTTCAGGCATCTGAGTGTCACAAGACTGTTCAAGACCCAGAATAAATTGTTCTTTGATCTTGTCGGCCTGAAGAAATTTTGATTGCCAATAACTCTTTTCAACTTTGAAAGCGTTAATCACATAAACGGATTTAAGACCCATAGATGCCGATGATTGGAGGATTCGTCTCAACATTTTAGGCCGAGGCAGAGCGATAATTAAACTTAATGGCAAAGGAGCAGGCGGGCTATCGGTAAGCGACATTTCAAGTGTAGTGCTCTCACTATCCATGTTTGTTACCAGCGCTTCGCCGATTAGACCATTTATTTGGCCCACCCTAAGTTTAGAGCCGACTTGCACTTTTAGCACTCGAGTTAAATGCTGATGCTGCCGGCCTGTGACTACCGACCGGTTGTCTTGGATTCGCCCAAATTCTACTAAAACAATGTTCAAACTAAATTTCCTAGTTTGTGCGGGTTAAAGTTTTTGGCAAAATAAAAACTGCAGTACCGTATTAGTTAATCGTGCGAGAGGCTCTATTTATAATTGTCGCTCATATAAAACTCGATTAATATGAAAATGAGCCCAGCTTTTTAAGCAATTTCTGGTTTCATATGCCACCGGTCCCTTAGTTTAATGGATAAAACAAGGACCTCCTAAGTCTTAGATGCAAGTTCGATTCTTGCAGGGACCGCCAGCAGACGAATTAAAAACCACGCCGTATTAAAATTTAATTGTAAAATATCTTTAAAATAATGCTTAAAACTATGGAGCAATCTTTATTTGTGCATAACCGTCGCAGTCCAAATGGAAAACATGGCCCCATAAAATATCAATACAAACCAACTTAGTACCCATATTGAAGATGGATTAAATTTAAGGATTCTGAAATGAGTGCTAACAGTGTTCGGCAGAAATGGGGCGTAGAGATTACCTTATACGCTAGCGCGATAATGATGTCGCTGATTTGGTCTTCACTCGGCCCGATGATGCTTGAAATAACAGAGCACTTTCAAATTCCATTTGTAGAGGCCGGCCTACTATCAGGCATAGTAGCCTGCGTCTTGGGTTTGTTTGCCTTTCTTTCCAGTTTCATATCAAGTCGATTTGGTATGGAACACACTGCTTCTATGGGAGTTTTTCTCATGTCTGCAGGGTGTCTTATGACAGGCTTAGCTGACAAATACGGTTGGATTTTGGTTGGTAGAATAATTTTTTCAATTGGGGCAGGCTTGTTTTTTCCAATGCTCGGAGCAATCATCATGCAGTGGTTTGATGGTGATGAATTGGTGATGATAAATTCAATTAATTTTTCAGGCACTGCGGTTGGAACGTCAATCGGACTTGCTATAACCGCACCCATCATGCATATCGTTGGATGGCAAGAGACATTAATAATCTATGGTGGTATCTGCGCTATTGTCGCTTTTTTATCCTTATTTTCACTCAAAGCGAAAACTGCAGTATGTTCTTCAAGCAATGACAAGAGTGGTTATGGTCAAACAAAGAATGCGTACCTGGATGTTATTAAACGTAAAGAAACCTGGTTGCTTGCTCTGGCATTCGCAGCCCCGGTATCTATATCAGTGATTACCCATACATTTTTGCCAACGCACTTCGTCGCCACAAAGAGCGTGGGGATGGAAACAGCGGGCTACTACGTCAGTAGCGTCTATCTTTCTGGCATTCCAGCAGCAATCCTAGGGGGACTAATTGGGGTAAAGTCTGGCATTAGACGACCATTTCTAATTTTAAATGGCTTGATTCTTGGGCTAAGTTTTTTTGGAGTGTTAATGCTCAAAGGCCTGCTATTCAAGCTTTGCTTGAGCTTACTGGGAATCGGATTGCTATTCTTTACGGGCATCTTCTACACCATTCCAATGGAGTTGAGAGGCATGACACCGAAATCGGCCGGAGTCATGTTAGGGATAATCACTTTTGTTGGAATGCAGTTTGGTTTTACGGCACCTATGTTTGTCGGTTGGCTCGAATTGAAGACTGGTTCGCTTCTAACTGGTCTGGTTTTTTATGGTTTCTTCGGTTTTATGATGGCCATATGTGCATGTCTTATTGAAGAGACTGGAAACAGGGTCCCTAAAGAAACATGACCAGTTGTGATTGATGCACAAAAATCTTTCAGATACAGTATAAGAAACTATAAAATAATTGAAGTGAATTTAAATAAATTTTACAAGGATAAAGTGGATGCGCAACTCAACTTTTCTAGTACTAGCTTTCATAATATTTTTTCTCGTGGATTCGAGTTTACAAGAGAATAAACACCATAAAGCAGCAATAGACTCCGAGAACAAAGCAAGTGGCCATGAAAACGCTGAAAATATAACTGGTGATTTGGACGCCCGACTTCAAATGCCAGGAAAGGCTATTTATGACGAGGCTTGCGCATCCTGTCACGAGGGAGCCGTAGCGCGGGCTCCTCATAGAGAAATGCTATACATGCTTCCGCCAGAGACGCACTATTCAGCTCTCACGGAAGGCTTAATGTCTGCGCAAGCATCAGGGCTAACTGATCTAGAACGGAGACAGGTCTCTGAATTCCTAGCGGGTATGCCTATGGGTACGGCAGCTTTCTCGGAAATTCAGGCTTGCGAGTATTCCCCAGAATTTAACACAACTGATAGATCTAATTTTGGGAATTGGGGTATTGACGCTAATCGCAGACATGTGTCGGTTAAAGACAGCGGTATCTCTCCGAGCGCGGTTGATCGTCTGGCGCCAGCGTGGTCAGTCGGATTTCCCAACTCAAATAGAATGCGATCACAGCCAACTCTAGCCGGTGGATACCTTTATGTTGGGACCCATAACGGCGGTGTCTATGCGCTTGATCAGAAGTCCGGTTGCATGATTTGGCGTTTTAGTGCGGGAGGTGAGGTTCGAACGGGAATATCCATAGATCCGTGGGATGCCGATAACTTAGATGCTGATCCGCAGATTTATTTTGGTGATGTCCTTGGTAACGTATATGCTGTCAAGGCCCGCAGTGGCGAATTGGTTTGGCGAGATAAGGCAGATGATCATGCAAATGCAACTATCACCGGTGCACCGAGTCTACACAATGGCGTGTTATATACACCAGTGTCCTCGTTAGAGCTATTAACCGCAGGAGATCCTTCCTATGAATGCTGCACAAGTAGGGGCTCGGTAATTGCGTACAATGCAAGAGATGGGGCGAGGATCTGGAAAACATATGTTGTTTCTGAGTTACCCGTGATTCAGGGACAAAATGATGCTGGGACTGATTCTTATGGTCCATCTGGCGCTCCGGTTTGGAATAGCCCAACAATCGATGCATCCAGAAATCAACTCTACATTGGCAGTGGCGAAAACACCTCGTCACCGGCCACAGACACATCAGATTCTATCCTGGCTCTTGATCTTGACTCTGGCGAGGTTAACTGGGTTTACCAAGCGCTCAAGCTGGATGCCTGGAATATAGCTTGTGAGGGAACGCCCACCGCTAACTGCCCCAAAGAAAATGGACCTGACTATGACATGGCTAGTACTCTGTTGCTTACCACAAACACTGGGAGGCAACTGGTAATAGGGGGACAAAAATCAGGCCATGTCCATGCGGTTAATCCAGACTCCGGTGAACTTATATGGAAGAAAAAAATTGGCAGGGGCGGTGTTTTTGGCGGGATTCATTTTGGCATGGCAGCCCTTGGCAACACACTTTTTGTCCCAGTGAGTGACAAGCCCGACGGGAGGGAATATGAAACCGGAGGGACGCCAGGACTGCATGCACTGGATGCTGATACTGGAGAGGTTTTATGGTATGCGCCAGCGCCTGATGACGTATGTGGCGAACGGAGTTTCTGCGCTCCAGGTATCAGTCAAGCGATCACGGTGATTAGTGAAAAGGTGTTTGCTGGTGGAATGGACGGAGTTATGAGAGTTTATGAGCCTAATTCAGGAAAAGTTCTACTTCAGATTGACACCGCTCGGCCATTTCAAACAACATCCGGCGCGGAAGCATCTGGAGGATCCTTCAGTGGTGGATCTGGAGCCATCGCAGCAAATGGGAGAGTTTTTGTGAGTTCTGGATACGGTATCTTCGGACATATGCCGGGCAATCTTTTGTTGGCTTTAGAGTCCGGTGATTAGGCTCAATATAGCAATTTTCTGCATCGTTGTTAGATCATCAATATGATTTGCCATCATTTTCGTAGAGCTTATAGAACCGCTATCCTTAATCACATTTAAAGGCCCAGAAAAAAAACGAGGTGGAAAAATGAACAATTCAATTTTTTTAGTTCTTGCTTTCATTATATTTTTCTTGATTAACTCGAATGACCATCTGAATTCAATGGATTTTCAAGTGTCAACCGAATACGCAGCTGAAACCGAAAAAACAGCGGGAACGCAAGCCATAATGGATCAATGGGCAGCAAGACTCACATTGCCCGGTAAAGCTCACTATGATAAGGCATGTGCTACTTGTCACGAGGGAGCGGTTGCAAAAGCCCCGCACAGGGAAATGCTCTACTTACTAACGCCCGAATCCCATTATTCGGCAATGACTGATGGAGTCATGGCTATGCAGGCGTCTTCACTGACCGACAAAGAAAAAATCGAAGTTGCTGAATTTCTCGGAGGCCAGGCCATGGGTACCGCCTCGAGCACCCCAATCCCTAATTGTCCGGAGGAATTATCATTTGACCTGGATGATGTGCCCAAGCATAACAACTGGGGTGTGAAAACTAATCAACGTAATCTTTCGTCATATGATTCGGGTATCCCAGAATCTTTGGTTACCGATTTAGAGCCTTTATGGGCCCTGAAGCTACCTGATTCAAATCGACTGAGATCGCAGCCAGCTATGGCAGGAGGCTTTTTATTTGTAGGTAGTCATAGCGGTGGCGTTTATGCCCTGGATCAGAAATCTGGGTGCCAGATTTGGCATTTCAAAACAGCTGGCGAGGTGAGAACTGGTATATCGATCGACTCATGGGAAGCCGGAGACCACTCAGCCGAACCCCTTATTTATTTTGGTGATGCCATTGGCAATGTATATGCCGTTAAGGCTCGCTCAGGTAAACTCTCATGGCGCGACAGAGCCGATAAACATCCAAATGCCACCATTACTGGGGCTCCTGCTCTCAGCAATGGCGTCCTATACACGCCAGTATCATCTTTAGAGGTGCAACTCGCTGTAAACCCTCATTATGAATGCTGCACAGGAAGGGGGTCCGTGGTAGCTTATGACGCGGCCACTGGTGCAAGGAAATGGAAAACCTTCACCATTCCTGAAGAACCCACAGTACAATATGTCAACGAAGCAGGTGCTGAGATGTACGGCCCGTCGGGATCAACAGTATGGAACAGTCCGACGATAGATGTGCCTCGCAATCAACTTTATGTAGGCACAGGAGAAAACATGTCGTCTCCTGCAGACCATACGTCAGACGCTATCTTCGCCATGGATCTGACCACTGGTAAAGTCAATTGGATCTATCAAGCGACCGAAGGAGATGCATGGAACACAGCGTGCGATACGCGAACGCCTCAAAGTTGTCCAGAAGAAAACGGTCCCGACTTTGATTTTGGAGCGGGAACTATGCTGATAACTACTAAAAGCAATCGACAACTTGTTGTTGCGGGCCAAAAGTCGGGGGACGTGCATGCGGTCGATCCAGAAACAGGTGAGCTCGCATGGACAACAAGAGTTGGACGCGGTGGCATTCAAGGAGGCGTGCATTTCGGAATGGCCGCTGACAAGGGCAAGATTTATGTACCAATCAGTGATGGACCTGATGGCAGAGCTTATGAAATGCCTGCGAGACCCGGATTACATGCCCTTGATGCAGAAACCGGTGAAATTCTTTGGTATTCAGCAGCACCAATCGACGTTTGCCGAGGTCGAAATTTTTGTGATCCCGGTGTTGGTCAAGCTATTTCAATAATCAGCGGGCAGGTATTTGCTGGGGGCATGGATGGCGTGATGCGTGCTCATGATCAAGACTCAGGAGAAGTGTTGTTTCAAATCGATACAACAAACTCTTTTGAAACAATTACCGGAGAAAACACCCGCGGGGGGTCCTTTGGAGGCGCATCAGGTGCCACTGCAAACAATGGTCTAATGGTTTTGAGTTCAGGATATGGCATCTATAACCACATGCCGGGTAATTTATTGTTAGTTTTAGGAACACCAACTAACTAGAGGAGTTTCATATTCAGGTGGACTTCGACGAGGGATTAGTAAAGAACAAGGCTAACTACCAGCCTTTGACTCCGCTGAGCTTTCTTTCAAGAGCTGCAGATATTTATAAAGAAAAAATTGCGATCGTCCACGGTCTGGAGCATATCACTTACAAGCAGTTTGATATCAATGTTAGGTGCCTGGCATCGGCCCTTATCAAAGCCGGAATTAAGAAAGGCGATACCGTTTCTGTGATGGCTCCAAATATTCCGGCTTTCCTCGAGGCAAACTTTGCTGTCCCGATGACTGGGGCGGTGCTCAATGCCCTGAATATTCGCCTGGACAGCAGTGCGATTGCTTTTAATCTTGACCATGGTGAGTGTGATGTGCTTCTGACAGACACCGGTTTTTCAGAGACCATCAAGGAATCACTTAGGCTGAGTTCCAGAAATCCATTAGTCATTGATATTCAAGATAACAACATTCCTCAGGGCGAGCGATTAGGCATAGATTATGCTGACTTTCTTTCAACGGGAGATCCAAAATTTGCATGGGAACCGCCCTATGACGAGTGGGATGCATTGGCGCTCAACTATACCTCAGGCACCACAGGGAATCCTAAAGGTGTTGTGCTTTCTCATCGTGGAGCGTATTTAAACTCCCTAGGGAATTTGATCGCCTGGCAAATGACAGGCAAACCAGTCTATCTCTGGACTTTGCCAATGTTCCATTGTAATGGCTGGTGTTTTCCTTGGTCTATAGTTGCGTTAGGAGGAACTCAAGTCTGTTTGAGAGGCGTCAATCCCGGTGAAGTAATAGATTCAATATATGAAAACAAAGTCACTCACCTCTGCGGTGCACCGATTTTACTAAATATGCTTATAAATGCTTCGCCGAAGAGCCTCAGGAAAATCCCGCATGGATTGCAAGTGTTGACTGCTGGAGCGCCACCTCCAGCTGCGGTAATTAAAAGCTGCGAGGCACTAGGCATGGTTGTAACTCAAACTTACGGACTGACAGAAGTATATGGGCCATGCGTAGTGAGCGAGTGGGATGACTCTTGGGATAAATTGTCGGCCGACGAGAGAGCGAGGTTGAAAGCCCGTCAGGGCGTCCGATATCAGACACTAGAAGGCCTCGATGTTTTGAATCCCAGCGACATGATGCCTGTTCCTTGTGATGGAGAGTCGATTGGCGAAATCATGTTTCAGGGTAATACCATGATGAAAGGGTATCTAAAAAACAAAAAAGCAACGGATCATGCATTTTCACATGGTTGGTTTCATTCCGGAGATCTTGCCGTCAAGCACCCCGATGGTTACATTGAAATTAAAGATCGGTCTAAAGATATTATAATCTCTGGGGGAGAAAATATATCTTCTGTAGAAGTCGAGAGTGTACTTTATCAGCATCCAGCTATTCTAGAGGCAGCTGTTGTGGCCAAACCAGATCAAAAATGGGGAGAGACGCCATGTGCCTTTGTTACCCTCAAGTCGGGTATGAGCATTACGGAAAACGATATTATCCAATATTGTCGAGAGAAGCTTGCTAACTTTAAGTGTCCAAAAACCATTATCTTTTCTGAATTACCGAAAACATCAACTGGAAAAATCCAAAAACACGTTCTTCGCACCCAGTTTGATTAACTTCGCGATTTACCGGGCCATCGTGTGAAATCAGAGAGGAGGATAAAGTGTGTTTAAAGTATTTGCCTTTTTAAAACGAAACACCAAAATGCTATCCCATAACGAATATCGAGCCGGACATGTTGGTTATCATTGTTGCAACTCAAGGCGACTCAAAAACATCCGAGGCTATCTGGTAAATATATGGACCAATGTCCCTTTAGAGGCAAAATTGGGCGGGGGTTATCATAGTATCGCATTTAATGAACCGGAAAACTTTACTGAGTGGTGGGACGGGTTTCCAGAAGTATATTTTGACAGCATCGATGATTGGGTCCAAGCCGCCACACGTGAACCTACCCGCGCCACTGAGGCGGGTTTGGTGATCGATCCAGATTGGTCCCTTGCAGATGGTCCCATGCTTTTTGACCCTGTTCCGGGCTCTCCGCGGGAGTTTAAATCTCATCACCTTCATATGCATGAAACTGTCTTAAAAGCGGTAGAACGACCTGAATTTAAAATTACGAAAATTATTCAGTTTTTTAAAAAAAATCCCAAAATTTCGAAAGAAAAATTTAAAGCTCTCTTATCTCAAGATTACCTTCCAAAGCTCTCAAGTCTTAGTAGCTTGCGCGGCCTAATACTGAACATTAGGAATAAGGATATCGATCAAGCCATTCGGGGATTTTATCCCGCTAATGGTTGGCATTTTTCTGAAAGTGGAAAAGAGGAAAGAACCGCATTCTGCAGCCTATGGGATGGCGCAACAGAATTATATTTCGGATCAATCGAAGAGTTTCGCTCAGGCAGGTTAGATTCTGCCATTAATTCAGAGCTTCTGGCCATAGAGAACGTTTTATTTTCATCGTTGTGGTATGTTGAGGTTGATGAAAATCTGATTATTTTGCCCAATAGGAAACCAGCGCCTAGCTTTTACTTTAGGTAAATAAAATGCTCAAGATTTTTGGCTTCGTAAGCCGACATCCAAGGCTTACTCATGATGAGTACCGTGCAGCACATGTTGGCTATCACAACTCCTTTGGTCGGAGATTGAATAATATTCGAGGTTACATCCTCAATGTGAGGTCTAATAGGGATCTATATACCGACTTTTCTCAATCACACATGTTGCGATCGGTCTCCTTTGGAGAACCGGAGGACTTTGATGAAAAATGGGATGGCTATGGGCAACTTAATTTTGATAACATTGATGCATATCTCGGTGCTCGATCGCCTGCGTTAGATCGTGCGGGCCAATCAGGCTTAGAGCTGGATTACATGGTAGGCAAAGTAGGAGATGATTTTAAATACTTATACGGCGGGTCTCCATTTCAATTTTGTGTTGATGAATCAATCAAAGTGCCGGTAATTCGCCAAGAACAGAAAATGTTTAAAATCGTACAGTTTGTCAAATGTCCCGAGGATCTCCCGTCAATTCTTTTTCGTTCCTACATCGCAGGTAACTATTGCTCAGCGCTTAGCATGATGCCTGGGATAAAAGGTCTCTTGTTTAATCTTAGAACCTCTCTAGATGTGATGACTGGCTTTTTTTCGTCAGATTCTGAAGCGTTCACGGAAGCAGGAAAAAAACGTAAACGCGCATTTTATAAAAGCTGGGATGCCATGATTGAATATTGGTTTGAAAGCCCCGAATATTTTTTTGCGCAACGTTTTGACAATAAGATTGTCTCCCATCTTGGCGGTATGGAGAATAAATTTTTAGCCTCTTCTTTTTATAGAGAGGTAGATGAAACTGTTGCAGTGATGCCGAATAGACATCCGACACCAGATTTCTATCATAGATAAAAGGAAAATAATGCTATTGCGATTCCCACTGATATGTCTTTTTTGTTGCCTTATTGGAATAGGTCAAGCGAGCGAAGCGACCCCTATTGATCAGCGCACATATGATGAGAAAAAAATAACAAATAAATTTGAAACTGAAACCCATAGCAGTGATGAGATGTTGCGAATAATTTGGCAAAAACTAATTGATATTGAAGAGCGATTGAGGAATCTAGAGGAAAACAGACACCCAAAGATTGATCGTGATATCGATCCGGTTTCCGTTTTTAAAACAGAGGAGCAGAAGGATAAAGGTAACAATGGAATTTATAAATTAGACAAAAATACTGAAAAGCTTAATGAAGCTGGCTTTTTTATCCTCGAATAATTGCCTAGCAGGCAAAACTTAAAAGCATTTGATGTGTTTCTAACAAAACAGTATCTTTCAATCTGATAATCATCAGTAACTAGATGACAACCTGCCCCAAACTTTTTTGGAGGAAAAACCTAAATGAAGGCCTTCAAGTCATCTTATCGAAAGAAAACTTTTAAAGGAATGAATCATTAATCTTGTCATTTATGCAATCTATGATAACGGGAGTTCAATCCTAGAGGAACTCTCGTATGGCATGAAAAAGATTTTAGGTTTGAAAAAATGTGCGCTATGCGATATTAGTCATGGCTGGAGTTTTTTCGGCAAACAATCATGGAAGAATCGCCAAGGGATTATTGATTCTGTTGAGTGGATCCATAGTGATCAGCAACCAGATGATTTGAGTGTGTTCACATCGCATCAGCTGCCGTGCGTTGTCATGCGAACCGGCTCAGATTTAAGAATACTTCTTTCAAAAGAAGAACTGGAGGCGATGAAAGGTGATCTATGGGTTTTTCAAGATTCCTTGGAGAGCAAACTGCAACTGTCAAACTATGAATACTGATCTGTCTTCTTTAGTGATAGTTTGATATTAAAATCGATACTCGATGTTCAGAATCGGGTACGACAGCCACTCGACATACTAGCTGTTAAGCTCCCAACCTGTTAAATTTGATTCTTAAACTTATTGAGGTTTTTACGTTACTGAGGTCTCCATTATGCTGACAATGATAATTTTTGCATCGATCCTTCTAATAATCCAGTTAATGATGCCTTTGTTTTTGAACATGAATAAATTGATGTATTTCACGTCCAACCGAACCGAAGAAATCGCCTTTTCTGAGGCAACGCAGAGGGCAAAAAGAGCTGCGAATAATTTGACTGAAACCATCCCTATATTCATGACGCTAGCCGTTTTATCGATTGTCTACAGCGTGGATAATACGATGATCGCGCTTTACTAGTTAATTTGCAGAACGATACATTTCGCAAGCTATGGCTTTGGAATTAGCATTGCTCGCAGCGCATCATTTCTCGCCTCGCTGATTTGCCTGGGTCTCATGGCTGAAAAGCCATACCTCAGCCAAATTCCTGTCACATAGATTTATCGACTTTCCATGCAAATCATCTAAATTAAGGCTCAGCCAATCGTTATCGCTGCAAAGAATCAAGTTTGGAAATCGACCAATGATTTACTATAAGCCCGGAAATAACAAACGCAGATCCAATTATGGTGCTTAATGATAGGGTCTCACCTAAGACGGTTATGCCTAATATTGCAGCAAAGACGACTTGGATATAGCTGAGGGCGACCGCTTTGCCAGCAGCCACCAATGCGATCCCTCTCGTTAAACCTATCTGACCGATCTGTGTAAATACCCCGATTAAAAACAAGATTATCCAGTCAGATCCCACTGGCATTATAAAGTCTTGCCAACCAAGAATGATGGTCGATGGAAGGCATATCAATGGGAAATACAGAATAATGACCGATGGGTGCTCCGTTCTAGAGAGATATCTGACGGTAGTATAGGCACCGCCACTCATTACTGCTCCGAACAGCGCGATTAAAACCGCTGTGGTCGTTATTTTTTGAGCCCCCAAGGATTGAGGTTGAGCGATTATGAGCAACCCCAAGATAGCTAAAAGCAGGCAAAGCATTGTGTTCTTAGAAATTGTTTCGTTCAAAAAATGCCAAGCGAGTATCGCAGTAAATAGAGGATGGAGATATTGGATTATAGTCGCCTCGGCCAAAGGGAGCAAAGTAAGGCTGGTATATACCGCTAAAAGAGCCAAGAAACCCAAAAAACCTCTTAGAAAGAGAATTTTTTTGTTATATCCAAACGCACTCACTTGCGATCTTTTAATGTCCCAGTAGGAGAGGATCAGCGATACACCAGCGCGAGCGGCGATAATCTCGAAAACTGGAAATCCCCTTAGGCTTGCCAATTTGACCAATAAACCCATCACAGAGAACCCAAAAGCACTTATTATCATGAAGATGCTAGCACTCATCTTGCGCCCTTACTCTCGAATGACAAGACGACTTCCAAAAAACTTTAGTCATAAAAATAAACCTGAACCGCCTTTTTTGTTGTCTGCACATATTTGCGGCTTACATTTCATATGACAAGATACATTGCAGCGCCAAAAGAGCTAGTCCAGAATAGGTGGCGATCATTCCAGAGATTCGAAGAAAAGGATTATAATCAAAAAATGCGAAGCAAATCGCATGGGCCAACCTGCCATAACTAAAAGCAACAGAAGCTGTTAGGAGGAGAATAAAAGAGGTTGATTCATTTAGCTCCAAGACTAAAAGGAGTAAAAAAAACATTGGTACATATTCCGAAAAATTGCCATGCGCCCTAATGTTTCTATCAAGTTTTTCTGGCGGCACCTTTTCGTCCATTTTAAAAATTAGTTTCATGACTGGACTGCCTCGCAAATACCCGATGCGCATAGCAAGGAAAAGATAAAAAAGTGTAAAAACTCCCAAGAGTATTGGAGATAGAAGGAGATTCATTGATGTTTCCTATTACATAAAGCTTCAAGCCTTAAGGATTATTGTAAAGCACGGCCCGGCAGCCAAGATTGTCTGGAAAATACGGGGCATTGGGGGCCAAGAGTTCCTGAGTCCTTTTTAATCGATGCTTGGTGATCCTCCAGTACCTGATAAAGCGGAAAATCTACCCGGGTATCATTGAGGTAATTAAGCTCAGGGACCTCTTCTTTCGGATCAACGATTAAATTATAAATGGACGAATATGCCATGTTCTTGATGCCATAACCACTTTCGTCCATTTCCTTGATTAAAATTTTCCAGTTACGCCATTTAGCACCAAATAATTCGTTGCCAATGCAGATTACTGACGATTCTCGTGCTGATTTCTTGTTGAACCCCATGAGAAAGGCTGACTGATCCGCGCCATCAATGACACGATCTTCTCGAACCTTTCCGTTGGCCCAGTTCGTGATTGTGGGAAACACATCTATCTGGTGAACCAGTTCGTTGGAAACTTGTTTTTCAGGGATTCTTTCCGGCCAACGAATTAGAAAAGGTACTCTTACAGAGCCCTCATAAGGGGAAAACATGCTTCCCCTCCAAGGCCCAGTAAAACCGAATGATCTTTGAACACCCTCGCGTCCGTTATCAGAGGTGGAAATAAATATTGTGTCATTTTTTAATCCGATTTCTTCGATTGTCTGATTCAACTGGCCAATATATGAATCTGTTTGGGCCAAGACATCTGAAAAATTTCCGTGCCCCGTAGTGCCAAAAAAATCTGGATGAGGGTCCACTGATTCATGAGTCTGCGTGTATGGAATAAAAACAAAAAAAGGCTTTTTCATCGCAGCTTGGCGCTTAATAAAGCCAATGGCATTTTCTGTGATTTCCTTATCGATCAAAGCTCTTTTTAAGCGATCATAAACAGCAAGTCTTTTTGGCTTTTTCCCCCGGACCGAACTCATTATATAAGCAAATTCGACATCAGGATGACTATTATCTTCAAAACTATTGCTGTCAGGCCAAAATGCCCTATCTGAAGATCTCGGTATGCCAATCCACTCGTCGAAACCTTGATCAGTCGGATATCGACCGTCGGTATCACCTAAATGCCATTTGCCAAAAATACCAGTAGCATAACCAGCCTCAGATAACATCTCAGCAAGGGTGATTTCCCATTTAGTTATCCCATACCACACACTCCTCGGCGGCATCTGATTTCTTAGTCGAGTGCGGATACCATAACGTCCGGTCATTAACGCTGAGCGGGAAGGGGTGAATTCGTTCTCAACATTATAATTTGTCAATTGAAATCCCTCGTCGGCAATACTGTCAATATGCGGAGTGGGGGCTCCTCGGAGTTCTCCATCGCCGTAGACACCAACCTCGCCATACCCAAAATTATCCATAAGGACTAAAACTATATTTGGCTGGGAGATCGCCATTAGAAGGGGGCTAAAAACAAGCGCAACCGCCATCAAATGTGTTCTAATTAAAAAAGAAGCAAAGCCATAGTGGGATATTTGTCACCTATTCTGTATTTGGGACATTCATAGTAATGATACAGCTGCCGAGATAATCACATAACAAAGAGATATAATTCCGTGGTACAAGGCTAAATCCGATTTTCTGTGCTTATTGATCATTTTTTTGGAATTTGCTTTGTCTACGCTCAGATAACATTCGAGCAAAAGTCTAATTTGAGATCGTTTTAATGTATGAAACCACGTTGAATTTTTTTGCGATAAATCAAGAGATCCTCTGGGTTTTAACAATCTTTATCGACCTTGGATGTGCCTTGCTTTTATTTTACATCTTTGGCAGACAAGGGCTATATGCGACCGTTGTAATCAGCTTGCTACTGGCAAATCTTCAGGGGCCAAAATTAACTGAAATATTTGGACTCCAAACCAGTATGGCAGTGATTCTCTACTCTAGCATCTATTTTGCAACTGATTTGTTGAGTGAACGATATGGAAAAGAGGAGGCCACCAGAGCCGTAATGATCGGTTTTTCAATCAGCATCGTTATTCTGGTCATGACCAGCTTAAGTCTGCTTTACCTCCCGACAACTTCTTCCTCTGAAGCCTCGAGCTTGGCGGAGAATATTCATGCGGCGACATTGACGTTGTTCGATTACAGTCCGAGATTTGTTTTAGGATCTCTTCTTGCCTATCTGATAAGTCAGCGGATTGACGTATTAATTTTTCATTATTTAAAAACGAAGACCAGTGGCAAGCATCTCTGGCTCAGGAACAACCTGTCTACAATGATATCTCAATTTCTAGATACACTGATTTATGGGTTAATTGTTTGGTGGGGCGTTGTTGATTTTTTTACTGCTATGACGCTGGCTGGCTCAAAATATATCTTTAAACTGCTAATAGCGCTTATTGATACTCCATTCATATACGTAGCGCGAAATTGGGACGTTTCGGACAAAGACTGGGTAGCTCCACCGAAAAAACCGTCGTTATCTCCCTAAAACTATCTTGCACCGAAGGGCGGCCTAACCGGTTTAACAAATACTCGATTATTCAAGCACTCGGAGGACAACTTCTTATCCAAAAGGATAGGTTGGTGGAAAAAATGAACGATTACTTTATCAACCGACCAAATGCTCTTTCACTTTAATTGGAGTTATTTATATGCCCGATTTAGATGTCGAGTTTAGTAGATCTCAGTTTCCTGCCTTCACAGAGACAACCCTAGAAAATTTCATTCATATAGAAAATGCCGGCGGCACCTATGCCTGTGAACAAACGATTACTGCTTTAACTGACTTTTATAAAAAAACAAAGGTACAGCCATACTATGGTTTCGAGCCATCCCACAAGGCGGGCCAAAAAATGTCACTTGCCCGGACTCGCTTGGCATCGTGGTTAAATGTATTGGCAGAGGAGGTTCACTTTGGCCCTTCAACCTCTCAAAACACATATGTTGTTGCGCAAGCATTGCAAAATTATCTAGTGCCTAAAGATGAAATTATCGTTACAAATCAAGATCATGAAGCAAACATTGGGGCGTGGAGAAAGCTCGAGACGGCTGGTGTCGCAATCAAAGAGTGGCAGATTAATGTAAGCACTGGTGAGCTAGAGACCAACGACTTAGTAAGCTTGCTGAATGAAAATACGCGTTTTGTCGCTTTCACACACTGTTCAAACATCGTCGGAAGCATCAACCCTGCTCAGGAATGGATTAAATTAATACATGATGCTGGCGCGCTTGCACTTGTGGATGGTGTCTCATACGTAGGTCATGGATTCCCGGATATTCGCGAGCTCGGCGCCGATATGTATTTTTTTTCGCTATATAAGGTTTATGGGCCTCACCTAGGAGTGATGTTCATTAAGGATGATCTCAATCAAACCATGCCTAACCAGGGGCATTACTTTAATCATGATGTTCCAATCGCTCGATTTACACCTTCGGGGCCAGATCATGCTCAAATAGCCTCGGTGAATGGGGTAATAGATTACTTTGAAAGCGTCTACAACTATCACTATGACGATATCTATGCCGATGATAGGCTGAAAAGTAAGAGGGTTAACCACTTATTCAAGAAAGCGGAAAAAAGGAATATGATTCCACTCCTCGAGTTGTTGTCCGAGAAAACTAGCGTAAATTTAATTGGAAAGTCAGAACACAAGCAGCGAGCGCCTACGATATCATTTACGGTTGCAAATCAAGAGCCTGCTGATATCGCAAGGTTACTTGCAAACGAAAATATTGGCATAGCTAATGGAAGTTGTTACGCAACCCGCCTGATGGACGCGTTAGATATTCCTCGGGATAAAGGCGTTGTCCGCCTTTCCTTTGTTCACTACACGAGTAGTCAAGAAATAAAAAGAGTTATCAACGCTCTCGATAGGATTCTGTAACGTACATGATAATTAGCGCAAGAAGTTAGAAATCTTTTTGTTTCGAGGGTTCGTGCGAAATTTGCAAAATCGATCACCCTTGCATTACCTCATCACATATTGATAAAAAACAGTAAGCATTCAATAGAAAAACAAATTAATGATGTTATAGGGATATACCTGTAACTCGAACATTATTTCTGCGTGAAAATTCTTTTAGGAAATGCATTATCGCAGACAATTGGCTCTTATGATTTTTTACAGTAGGCCAACCTAATTTAATTGCATATATTGTCATGAGATTATTTAGTTTGTCCAATGCTACTCGGCGCACTACACTGTCGTAATGAAAGTAGGCTCATATATACCTCAGCAGGCTTCTAAGGTGCTCTATGCGATGATTGGAGATGATTGTTCATTGCATCATGACCTTGAAAAGTTAACACCAAAACAGCAAGCAGACCACTCAGAAAACCAGATACTCACCTGCGCCCTCCAGGTTGCATTGATCGGATTAGGAAAATCAGCTGACCATGTGGCTATGGCAGAGCAGTTTAAGGAAGAGGCTTGGTTTGACCTTTTGTGCCACTATGTAAATATGTTTGAGCAGATGGCTCTCACGCCCGTCCGATCGGCGAACATATCCTTTCATCCCTTGAATCAATTTTATCAAAACTTATCTGAAACCCTACCGCCTGTTGATCTAATCAACCTTTACATGATAAGCGGATCTAATATGGTTTTGCATAACAGCATTGAGGCTCTTGAGATCAGCCGAAATACGAATTCTAAACTGCATTTTGCCCAAAATGCCCCGGCAGCTGGGATACCGGTGCCAGCTACAAAGATTTATAAGAAATCAGAGTTAGCGAGTGGCCATGCATCCCATTTTTTTAAAAAGAATAAAGACGGTCTGATGGTCAAACTGCTAGGTCTCGCAGGTGCAAGAAATGTGTTTACCGCCTCTAATGTTGAGGAATGCCTTTCAATTGTCGAAGAGTATGAAGGCAATCAAGACGTCCTTCTTCAGGAGATCATAGATACCAAGCGTTTTGAAGAAATGACTGTCGATCTCACCATCACTCCAGATGAAATCACAATCAGTAACGTACGCAAAATTCTTTTTGCTGGAGATAAATGGGTAGGCAACTTCATCTCTCACGAATTGCTTTTAACGGATTCACATCGCGAACAACTGATAAATGTCGGGAGATATGCAAGAAATCAAGGTCACGTTGCTAAAGAGGGAACCAACTGCGGCATTGATTATTTCGTTGCTGGCGAAGAAGTAATTGTTACTGAAATTAATGCACGTTGGACTGGCGGCCTATTTCCCGTGGAGTTTCTGAGAAAACTAAATGTTAAGAAACCTGCGATCGCTTTTTTTGATACGATTCCTATAGATCAGATTGCAACCTTACAAAACTTTCAGCAACAACATCTTTACGGCGCCTCAAAGCGAAATTCGTTTCAGTATATTCCCATGGGATTTTGCCCTTTCAAAATGGAGGTAGATGGTGCTTCCAACCTATTGATATGGCAGATTGTCATAGGAGACTTTAAATCTTTCGTAAACGCATGCAAAAATCATTTTCGGGACGCTGGCTTTTTAACAGCCGATTCTATCTACAGGGAGGCGCTCGGATGACTTCTCTTGATTTGGAGAGAATAAGTTTCTTTGACCCTGATATTCTCGAAAATCCCTACGACCTCTATAAACTGATCCAGAAGGAGGCGCCAGTCTTTAAATTACCTGGCACTGATGTTTTTCTGATAACGCGACATGCAGACGTCCGCAAGGTTATTCGAGACCCAAGTATCTATTCAAATGACTTTGGTGACATGATTAACTGGGAATCAGGTAAAAAAGAGGTGCAAGCCATCTATGCAACTGGATATGAAATGGTTGGGACACTGCTCACCCAGGACCCACCGCGACATAAGGTATATCGAAGTTTGGTCAATAAGGTTTTTTCGAATCAACGCATCGAAAATATGCGCGATTCGATAACAAACATCACCAACGAAATAATTGATACTTGGATTCAAGACGGACAGGTAGACGTATTGAACCGGTTATGCGTGCCTTTGCCGATCTATGTAATAGCAGATCAACTCGGAGTATCCAGGACAGAACTACCGCTGTTGAAAAAATGGTCAGATGCTGCTGCCAGTCGGGTGGGACAGCTTGCTGATGCGGATCAGCAGTTGAGCGATGCAAAAAATATTGTTGAGTTTCAACACTACTTTGCCGACATGCTCGACACGGTTAGGACAAAACCAAGGGATGATATAATCTCAGATATTGCGAACGCCAAGATAGATGAGGGTCGGTATCTTTCGAAACCAGAAGCGCTCGGCATACTGCAACAGATATTGGTGGCCGGTAATGAAACCTCAACAAATGCCATTGCCGGTGGGATATTACTATTGATCCAAAATCCTTTAGAGCAGAAGCGGTTGAGAGAGTCGCCCGAATGCATTTCTAATGCAGTCGAAGAGATCCTCAGGATGAAGAGCCCTCTCACAGGAATGTGGCGGCGAACGACCTGTGATACAACTATGGGGGACGTTTATATACCCAAAGATTCAATGGTGATGGTTCGTTATGAAGCAGCAAATCGAGATGAGTGTGTTTTCAAAAATCCTGACGATATGGACATTCTTAGAGCCAATGCGAAAGATCACCTCACCTTTGGACAAGGGATTCATTTTTGCCTGGGTGCTCAGTTAGCCCGAACTGAACTGGAAATAGCGTTATCAACAATGCTGGCACGCACGGATTGCTGGGCCCTGTCAAAAAATAAAAACTCACTAAAACATCATCCAAACGTCTTGCTCCGCGGCTTAAAAGACTTGCATATTGACTTTTCAGTACGTTGAAACATTTAAAATAATCGGGAGGAGAAAAACTCAATGGAAAAGGAACGCTCTGACTTCAAAAGTTTCCAAGGCCTACTTGACGAAGAACCTGTACCCGTACCCTCATGCTTGCGAGAGAATACCCGTCCCTCTGTTGAAAACATTGCATTGGATGTTGGTCGTTGGACCGATGAAAGCTTTTTTAAACGGGAAGTAGAAAATTTATGGCCCAAGGTATGGCAAATGGCTTGCAGAGAAACAGCCCTCATTCAACCAGGAGACTATTTTGTTTATGACATCGCGCGTTACTCTATACTTCTAGTTTTCACAAGCCAAAAAACGATCAAGGCTTATCACAACTCTTGTCTGCATAGGGGACGCGCGATTAAGTCAGGGATAGGCAGAAGCCGTGAGCTGAAGTGCCCTTACCACGGTTTTACTTGGAACCTAGATGGCAGTTTTAAAGAAGCTTATTGCCAATCTGAGTTTGACCATACTAATCTCGAGGATTTGAGTTTACCTGAACTTCAAGTGGCGAAGTGGGGTGGGTGGATTTTTGTTAACATGGATCCAAAAGCACTCAGATTTAGTGAATATGTATCCTGCCTGCCTGAGCATTTCCGCCGATGGGAACCGGAGAAAAGATATGTATCATTGCACCTCGAAAAGGTGATCCGGTGTAATTGGAAAACTGCGCTGGAGGCTTTTATTGAATCTTATCACGCTATTCAGACGCATCCGCAAATACTTTCGTTCACAGGTGGCGATAATTCCCAGTATGATGTCTGGGGCGATCATTTGAGCAGAACAATCACCCCACAAGGAATACCTAATCCCGGACAAGCAGCTAGATTTAGCATGGTTGAAACAGTCAATGATATGCTCGGACCCGACGGGTTTGATAAGGCCACAAGCCTGGTTGGAGATAAAGCTATAGAATTGAATTCACGTCAAGCTATCGCAGCTGTCCGCCGTAAACAGCTTGAGGCTTCTGTGGAGAGCAAGGTGCTTCAGACTGCAACTAATTCAGAACTTATGGATTCCATACTTTATCTTTTATTTCCAAACTTTTCTCCTTGGGGCGGTTTTCAAACTCAAATCACTTATCGTCATCGCCCAAATGGCATGGATGTTAATAGCTGCCTGATGGACATATACTTTTTGGAAAGCTGCGAGCCCGGCAATGATATCCCGCCTGATGCTAAAAAAATTCATCTGTCAGCTGAGCAGTCTTTCTCTGAAGTGCCCGGTTTTGATGCTTTAGCTTCAATTTTTGATCAAGACGCTAATAATCTCCCAGAAGTTCAGAGAGGACTTCACGCGTCAAATAAGGGTCATGTCATATCTGCGAGCTATCAAGAGCTGCGAATTAGGCACTTCCATGCGACACTTGATAAATATCTTTCTAACTCTTTGAACGAATAAAAATATTTAAATAACAGCGACAAGTATCCTTTGCTGACAATATTGGATATGCGACTTTCTTTCGAAAAACAACAGTAGTAGAAGATATATGCGTAAAAGCAATTATATAGGTGGAATACTTCAGCTAAAAAATCTGGGCTGCTGAACGGATTTAAGAATTTAAAAGACATCTCGAGTTTCATTTAGAATCTTAAAATAAGCCTACTGCGACGTTCTAATTGAGACGCGTCCACAAACATTACTTGGGGGGATTTGCTGGCTGTCGGGCAATGAATTTCGCCGAGCACTATGTTAACGTCCCTACATTAAATTGACCACCACACTTATATCACTGTGTTACTTTATCAAGTGAAGTGGATTCATTAGTCTAAGATCAAAAAGAGGCGCCTAGTTTGACAATCTTAAATCGGGAGCACATCGATTCGTGGAAACAAGATGGAGTCACGATTGTCGAAAATTTTTTCGATGAGAACGACATGCTACCAATACAGGAAGACTACAATAAACTTTATGGGGAGAAAGGAAGGGTAAAGCCCAATTTAACCGATTTCAAAAAGCAATTTGAGATAATTGACGTGCTTCCTTACTCCGGTTCAGTAAACCTAAATCTTATTTCTCTGCATCCTAAATTGATAGCAACCGCAAAATCTTTGTTAAATGTTGAATCTGTGCAACTTTATCAATCTCACACATGGGCAAAATTCACGGGTCTCTCAAATTATGATCAAAAGTTTCATTGCGACTTTGGCAATCATACTTTGACTGTACCGTCTACAAATTTGACATCCAGTACCGTTAATTTCCTGATATACGTATCCGATGTGACCAATCAGCACGGTCCATTTCAGTATGTCCCGAGATCTATTTCTGACAAAATTTTAGGTAATCGAGTATTGCAGATCCCTAAATTGAACGACGGAACTTATGAGCAACTTCAGGCCGCTGCTAAATCCGTCGTTGCTCCATCTGGAACTCTGATAATATATGGATTGGATGTCTTTCATCGTGGGACAAATTTGACAGGAGCTTATGCTGCGCGATTTTCAATGACAGTGAGTTTTAAGCAATCTGGCAATGACGCGATAGGATTTCATTCTTGGCAAGTGTCCAATAAGCGGGATTGGAGTCTAATTATCGAACACGCGAACCCTGAGCAACTGGGTTGCTTGGGGATCCCTTTGCCAGGCTCAAAGTTTTGGAATGAAACGACTATTAAACAAACTCTCGAGCGATGGCCTAAGTGGAATTCACTACCCTATGAATTGAGTATCAAACAAAGCCCTTGACGTTTTTTTTAAATTTTGAACAGTTAAACGTTGTTGGGCTCATCAACCTTTCAATCCACTTTTATGCCACAACCCTTAGTTTTATAGGGGCACAAGAAGCCAATTCCTAGAGTCAAGAGGGATCTTTATGTCTTTTAGTCATGAGCATATCTTCAATTTTATCTACCGCTTCTATCCAGCAGATAAAAAAATCTCAACTAAACGTTAAGCTAGATTGAAAATATTTAAAAGAATGGCGCGCCCGGCAGGATTCGAACCTGCGACCCACGGCTTAGAAGGCCGTTGCTCTATCCAGCTGAGCTACGGGCGCAGACGAATGTGGTAAAAGACTGGTCGGGGATGAGGGATTTGAACCCCCGACATCCTGCTCCCAAAGCAGGCGCGCTACCAGACTGCGCTAATCCCCGATCGATCTTCAGTTTAACTCTATTTAAAGACGGCGCATGATACTTTCAAGACGTAATCTCGTCAAATTCCATGATAACACGAGATGCATCACTGATCTTAGTTGGCACGGCTAAATAATTACCAGCAAAGTCCGCTTTCCTTAAGCAGAATAAAAAATCTAGATGCTTGATACGGGCCAGCGCTCGTCTTTCTGTTTTAAGAATGAGGTATAATACTATGCGGCAAAGACGCAGATAAATGAAGTCATAATGTCGTCAATAGCAGAACTTCAATTACTAGACAATTTGCACTCACGTGTCTCAACAATGCTATAGGATAAATTATGTACAACGGAAAAACTCTTAGTCTCACCAGCATAGAAAATCAATTTGCTGAATTATGTTTCAATAATCAAGATGAATCTGTTAACAAACTAGATTTAAAGACGACCCGCGAACTGACTGAAGCGCTCGAGATTTTGACAGAAAATAGTCAACTGAAGGGACTTTTGGTAACCAGCAAAAAATCCGTATTTATCGTGGGTGCAGACATAACCGAATTTTCTGATATGTTTAAATTGCCAAAGGAAAACTTCCTTGCCAGAGTTGGCGAGGTCACAAAATCCCTAGCTTTGCTGGAAGATCTTGCATTTCCGAGCGTTGTAGCGATCAACGGTTATGCTTTAGGAGGTGGTTTAGAGGTTTGCATGGCATGCGACCACAGGTTGCTCTCAGATACAGCATCAGTAGGATTGCCAGAGGTTACCTTGGGTATTGTGCCGGGCTTCGGAGGAACCGTGCGTTTGCCCCGAATAACAAACTTAGCCACTGCTCTCAAATGGATGATATCTGGAGCCATGCAAAATGCGACAAGCGCTTTAGAAAAGGGCGCTGTTGATGAAGTTGTCGCTGGCAGTGATCTCAGGGAAGTTGCTCTAGAAAGATTGTCAGAGCTTGCATCAAACAAAATAGATTATAAAAGCCGCCGTTCCTTAAAATTAAAACCTATCAATTTTGACAATTCAACTCTTAATCAAATATGCGCTGACTACCACGACTTAGTCTCTAAAAAACCGGGCAAGAACTATCCAGCTCCTAGGGCTTTGGTCAAACTTCTCTCATCATCCGCAAAATTAAATCGAGAAAAAGCCCAGAGGCATGAATCTGAGACTTTCTATGAAATCGCACAGACATTTCAAGCTAGGGCAATGATTGGGATCTTTTTGAGCGATCAATACCTAATCAAGCAAGCGAAATCTCAAATTAAAAAACAGGGGCATGAGATCACAAAAATTAGACGCAGTGGGATTATCGGTGCAGGCATAATGGGAGGAGGGATTGCCTATCAAAATGCCATCAAAGGATACTCCGTTTTGCTAAAGGACATTGAGCAAGAAGCCCTAGATGTGGGGATGTCTGAGGCGGCAAAATTGTTATCAAAATCTATCGATCGACAAAAACTCAAAGCGATTGATGGTTTGAACGCTCTTTCAAAAATTACACCAACACTCTATAACAACGGCATAGAGACTTGTGATGTCATTGTGGAAGCCATCATAGAAAATGTGGAGATTAAAAAGTTGGTGTTGGCAGATATTGAAAATGCCGCTCGTGAGGACACCGTAATAGCGTCCAACACTTCAACTATATCCATAAACCACTTAGCATCAACACTTAAACGTCCAGAAAACTTTTGTGGGCTCCATTTTTTTAATCCCGTCCATGCTATGCCTTTGGTCGAAATCGTTCGCTCGGAGCAAAGTTCAGAAAGGACTATTGCAATGCTTTGTGACTATGTTGTGGGACTTGGCAAGAAAGCTGTGATTGTTAATGACTGCCCGGGATTTTTAGTCAATCGAACGCTCTTCGCGATGCTTTTTGGCTTTGAAATGTTAATCAAAGATGGAGCTGATTTTGAGCAAATAGACACTGTTATGGAAAATTGGGGGTGGCCCATGGGCCCAGCCTATCTTATCGACGTGATTGGACTTGATACTATTAATCACTGCTATGCGTCTATGTCCTCAGGACTTCCCGAGCGTTTCAATCTAGATGGATCAAGTTGTCCCAGCGCACAAATCTACGCTGCAGGGCGTTTAGGACAAAAGAATGGTTGCGGATATTATCAATACGTCAAAAATAGAGGCGGTCGCGCCGAAAAGCGGATCGACCCTAAAGCTAAAGCCTCTATTGAACACGTTTCGGGACAACCAAAGTTCTTCTCTGATGACGAGATCATAAACAGAATAATGCTGCCAATGGCCTTTGAGATGAGTCGATGCTTAGATGAACAAATTGTGGGATCTCCAGAGGAAGCGGATATGGCCCTAATCTATGGACTCGGTTTTCCGCGGTTTAGAGGAGGCATCTGTCGTTGGATGGACGAGCTTGGCCCCGAAGTCTTGCTCAACTTAGGTGATGCCCACAAAACTCTCGGCCCCTTATATGATCCTCCTGAAAGCTTAGGAGTGAGAGTCTCCCAAAATACTAAGCTTTACGTGCCATAAGTTGTGGGCAACCAATTTCTAGCATGGCACTTCAACGTCAAAACTGATTCATTGTATTGTCTTTACCTGAGGCTTTGAGAGCTTGTTCACCAGAAAAATATTCTTTGTGGTCATCTCCCATATTTGAGCCTGCCATAGCTTGGTGCTTCACGCAGTCAATACCTTGCCTAATTTCCTTTCTTTGGACTCCAGCCACGTAGGCAAGCATTCCGTCATCTCCAAAATAACCTTTGGCAAGATTGTCTGTCGACAGTGCCGCTGTATGGTAAGTGGGAAGAGTAATTAGATGGTGAAAGATACCAGCATGTTTGGCAGCATCAGACTGGAAAGTCCTAATCTTTGAATCAGCCTCAATGGCCAAAGGGGTATCGTCATACTTCTCTGCCATAAGTTCGTTTCTGTCATAGGCGCTGACGTTTTTACCCTCCGAATCCCACTTATCATATACCTGTTGACGAAAATTTAAGGTCCAATTAAAACTTGGGGAGTTGTTATAGACCAACTTTGCGTTTGGAATCACAGCTCTCACTTCATCAACCATTTCCTTTATCTGACCAATGTGAGGCTTTTCAGTTTCTATCCACAGGAGATCAGCACCGTTTTGCAGGCTGGTTACACAATCCAAAATCGAGCGATCCTTTCCCGTGCCATCCTTAAAACGATATAAACCGTTAGCGAGACGCTCAGGCTTCACCAATTTCCCATCCAGCTTTATCACCGTTTCCCCTTCTTCAAGATCGTCCACAGAGTTAACCGGGGTGGTTTGCAGAAAACGATTGTACTGATGGGCCAAATCATTCGGAGCATGTGAAACCGGTATTTTCTGAGTAAGACTGGCACCAAGGGAATCCGTTCTCGCTACAATTACGCCGTCATCCACGCCGAGTTCGATGAACGCATAACGAACCGCATTAATCTTTGATACGAAATCTTCG
>MDTB01167975.1_pt1 | contig 28884 bp, 28 predicted proteins | sample 811161 | NCBI WGS metagenome assembly MDTB01 (sample SAMN05326650, study PRJNA326480) | marine metagenome | isolation source: seawater | place: Mediterranean Sea | collected 2009
ATAATTGGATAGAAAAAAAGAAAGGTAAATTTTTTATGCCTTTTATAGAAAGAGAAGCCATAGTTAAATCAATCATCTATGTTGATGAAGTAATTAGCTTTGATGATGATGCCAAAGGCTCATGTATAAATGCTTTGGAAAAAGTTAAATTAGCCTACCCAAATGATGAAATTTATTTTGCGAACGGCGGAGATAGAAATAAAAAAAATATTCCAGAAATGAAGGTTTCTGATATTAATTTTATTTTCAGTGTAGGAGGCGATAATAAAAAGAATTCATCATCATTGATTTTAAATAAATGGCAATATTACTTTGAAGAGAGGCAATGGGGATCCTTTTTTAATTTATTTGAAACAAAAAAAATAAAAGTTAAAGAGTTAATGATAGAGCCTGGCAAAGCTATGAGTTTTCAAAGGCATTTAAAAAGAAATGAAATATGGCTTGTTAGTCAAGGTTCTTGCGTAGTTAATTCAGCAAAAAACGATCCTGAACAAGAACTTGAAGAAATTATACTAAATAAATTTGATTATCATATTGTCCCAGTTAAGCAATGGCATCAAATATGCAATCCGTTTCATGATACAGCTCACATTATTGAAATACAGTATGGTGAAGAATGCAAGGAAGAGGATATAGAAAGATATTTTAAAAATAAAAGAGATTAACCTTTCTTTTTTTTATAATACTTGTATAGAATACAGCTTGCTTAACTTGGCTGGATGGCAGAGTGGTTATGCAGCGGCCTGCAAAGCCGTTTACGCCGGTTCGATTCCGGCTTCAGCCTCCATTATATATATTTAAGACATAAATATATAAGAGTACTATAATGATTTTTTAATGGTATCTATGAATATGCCCGAGTGGTGGAATTGGTAGACACAAGGGACTTAAAATCCCTCGATAGAAATATCGTGCCGGTTCAAGTCCGGCCTCGGGTACCAATGCGAAAAATTAAAAAGGATATTGATATATACTTATAAGATATAAGATATCTTAAAAAATAAATAGTAATAATATAAATTTATGCAAACTAAAAGTGAATCAAATAAAATCGACTCTTTTGATACAGGCGAAATTAATCTATTTGAGCTTTTTCAAGTTTTATTAGCAGGAAAATGGACAATTATTTTTGTAACAACTTTTGCTTGTGTTGTTGTATTGATATACAGCCTTGCATTACCAAATATATATGAATCACGAGTGTTGTTAGTTCCAAATGACTCTAATAATCAATCTGGACTTGCTAAGAATTATGGTAGTCTAGCAAGTATTGCTGGAGTAAGTTTACCCTCTAATAGTAATATGAGTAATTCAAAAAAGGCAATTAAAAAACTTACTTCTTTGAGTTTTTTTGAAAGTAATATATTGCCAAATATTTTCTTACCTGATCTCGTAGCCATAGACTCCTGGAATTCAGAATTAAATTTTATAAATTATGATAATGAGATATATGATCAATCTAAAAATGTTTGGGTTCTGGATAAGAAGTTAATACCAAGTGCTCAGGAGAGTTTTTATGCATTTCAAAGTCATGTAAGCTTCAGCGATGATAATGTTAATAATTTTCTTACTGTAAAAGTAAAGCATCAATCCCCATTCATAGCAAAAGAATGGGCTAATTTACTTATTGATCAAATCAACGACTTCTACCGTCAAAAAGATAAAAAAGAGGCAGAAAGAGCTGTAGATTATCTTAATACTCAAATAGCTAGGACTAAACTGTCAGAAATAAAGGAAGTTATAGCTGAACTATTACAACAAGAAACTCAAAAATTAACCTTAATTGAGGCAAATGAATATTATGTCTATGAATATATTGATCCACCAGCTGTTATGGAAAAAAAATCTGAGCCTTCCAGGGCTTTTATTTGTATTCTAGGTGCTTTGATTGGCATAATATTTGGTGCTGTGATTGTTTTATTAAGAAATAACACAATTAATAAACTAATAAGTTCTTAATATTTATTTACTTTTAAATAAAAAGTTTTCTTCAGTTCACGCTCCTCTTAAAGTAACCTGTATATATTAGTCGCTTGAAAGATAGAAAATAATCCTCTATTGAATATATGCCTTATAATGATCATAATTATCAAAAAATGACTTTAAAGAACTAAAAATCTTTAGGAATACCCTAATTGAATACTGCAACTAAAAAATTTATAAGCTGGTACTTGCTGAGTTTAGGTCAAATTAATAGAGCGCGTTTTTTTTTATGCTTGTTAATTATCGGTGCCTGCTTTGAAGCAATTGGAGTTGCTGCTGTTGTTCCTTTAGTTAATATATATTCGGGAGATGATTTACAAAGCTATATAAACTTATTTCAGAACATCAACATTGATCTAAATTCATTTGATAAAGCATATTTACAACTTTTATTGCTTGGCATGCTATCAGCAGTTATAGTTTTGTCTATTGTATTCAGGTTGATAAGCAATTACATTTTATTAAAGTTTGGACTTGAACGAGAGTTTTATTTATCTACATTAATCTTTAAAAAATTAATTCATAAAAATTTATCATGGCATAACAACAACAGCATGACTGAAGTTAAGCGTGCGATAATTTCAGAGGTAAATACAACTGTTAATGCTGGTTTGATATCCTATCTCACAATTTTTAGTCAAACATGTGTAGCTTGTTTAATATTTTGTATACTTCTTATATATAATCCGACGGTAGCAATTTCAGCAATTTTGATATCTATTGTTTGTTACATGGGTCTATATTTCTCAATTAAGGATAAGTTACACCATAATGGCCGCTTACGTTTTTCAAGTAATGATGAGCGTTTTCGTGTGATTGATAACACCTTTACTTCACCAAAAGTTGTTTTAGCTAATCAACTTGAAAATAAGATGACACAAGAATTTTCTTCAGGAGCTAGAACTTATTCACATAGCCAGGTTGTTGTTCAAGTATTAAAACAGTTACCAAGATATGCATTCGAGGCTTTGACCTTTGCCATTTTACTAAGCTCACTTGCTTACGGAACATATGTTGGTTTAGACCCAAATAATTTTGCTCCAACATTGCTAGTTTTTGTATTTGCTTGGTATAGGGCTCTTCCAGCAGTGCAACAAATTTATTCATCTAAAACACAATTTGATGCCTCAAAACCATCAATTCAAATGATTTATCAGTTCCTAGAAGATAATTTTAATGAAAAAATTTTAAATGATTCAACTGATAATAAAATTACATTTAATGAGTCAGTCTCATTTAAAAATGTATATTTCTGTTATGAAAATAAAGATCTAATCTTTTCAGATTTCTCATGCATTATAAAAAAAGGTGAAATGGTTGGAATATGCGGTGAAAGTGGAAGTGGAAAGACTACTTTTGTAGATCTGATATGCGGTTTATTAACACCATCAAATGGCAAAATATTTGCAGATGATAAGGAAATTAATCATCAAAATAGAAGTATGTGGCTAAAAAATATATCCTATGTTTCTCAATTCCCCCTAATTTTTAATGACTCAATTATAGAGAATATTGTTCTGAATCAATATGATAAAAGTAAAATTGATTCATCCAGACTTGAAAAATGTTGGCGAGCAGCTTGTCTTGATGAATTTCTTGACTACGACAGCGTTCTTAATGATGACAGAAGATTAATTGACAATGGATCACAACTATCCGGTGGTCAACGTCAAAGGATATCTTTGGCAAGAGCTTTATATCGTGAAGCTTCAATTATTATTTTAGATGAGGCAACAAATGCATTAGATATAGAGCTTCAAAATAAAGTTCTCGAGAGCTTAAGATTGTTTTCTAAAACTATTACAATAATTATTATTTCACATCAATCAGAAGTATTAGATTTTTGTTCTCAAAAGATTTATATCAAGAGCCTAGCAAATGAAGGAAAAAAATAAATTTATAACATGACATACACAGCAATTATTCCAGTTAAAAAAAATAGTAGTCGTCTTCCTGGAAAAAACTTACTTCCGTTGGGTGGCAAAAGTCTCTTAGAGAGAAAAATTAAGCAAATTCAGCGATCTGATATTGCAAATAGAATTATTGTTTCCTCAGATAGTGATGAAATGTTAAATTTAGGTTTAAAACTTGGCGTTGATGTAGTCGAGCGTCCAAAACATTTTGCAGATGAGACTAGACCACTATCTGAATTTTTTAGATATGTGACTGATCTTTTTGATGAAAAAAATATGATTTGGGCGTGTGTTACCTCTCCATTTTTTGATGAAGTATTGATGAAGAAGGCAAAAAAAATTTATTCAGAAAAAATTGGCAGTGAAATTGATTCACTAATAGCTGCATATAGGTTTAAACATTACTTGCTTAATAAATCTGGCCCAGTTAATTATGGCCTTGGTGACGAGCATAAAAATAGTCAGGATTTAGAGGATATTGATTTATTTACAAATGGTATATTGATCGCTCCCAGAGAAAGCGTTCGCAAGTGGGGCTATAATTATGGCCCTAAGCATTTTAGGCTATACGTAAATCAAATTCAAAGTTTAGATATTGACACCAGTGAAGATTATGAGATTGCAAAAACTTACTTAAGAATGCTTCAAAAATGAAAGTTTATATATTAGCTGCAGGAGAAGTTGATTACTTTTCAACATTGAACCAAACACTTGCATTTAAAAAAATAACTTTGATCGAAAGTCAGATCAGCACTTTACTAGTACTTGGATTTAAACTTAATGAGATTTTTCTAGTAATTTCAAAAGGCTCTTCAACTGGCTCGAAGTACAAAATTAATAAAGATAAATTAGGAATTCAATGTATTGAAATTGATGATCATAACAATAGAAGTGCCATGACCTTTGCTAAGGCGATATCGATGCAGGATAATTTTGCGGACTTATTGATCCTAAATGCTGATACCTACTTCTCCTCTGAAGACTTAGAGCAACTAATAAAAGATTCGAATGACTCATCTATTCTTTTAGAACAAAAGTTTAATCGAAATTCTGACGGTCTTTTTATTGATAAGCAAGCAAAAAATTGTTTTTTAAATAGCTCTATTAATCGTGTTGTTGATGTTCCATGGCAATGTTATTCTGGTGCTGTATATCTAACCAAGAAAGCTTTAATGTCATTGCCTAATCCTTTGGATATAAAAAAATCATATATAGAACTCCTAATCAATGATACAAATATTTCTTTTCAACAATATAGCCGTAAAAATAAAAGTTATTCAAAGTTTATCTCACAGAGTTCTAGTAATTTGATTGGAGGCTCTTTTGCTGGTCTAACAAATGCATCTGTAATTACAAAGTCTGCTGATATAATGGGGGGGAAAAAACTTGCAAATGAAATAGAATGGTTAAATAGGCTCAAGCCATCACAAAAGAAACATTTCTCTGAGACAATCGATTCAAAAATATCGAATGAATATGTATCATATACAATGCCCTACTATGGTTACCCCAGTATGAGGCATTGTTTTCTTACTGGCAGCCTTTCAGCAGAAGAGTGTTCTGAAAAATTAAATAATATATTAGAGTTTTTAGAAAAAGAAATTTATAGTCATGAATGTCCAATAATTTTTGATTGGGTTGAGGAACGCCATTTTAAGCGCTTTGATGAAAGACTGCCATTTACAAAAAAAAATCGTATCCTGTCAGATTTATTTAAACATAATGAAGTTATTATTAATGGTATCTCATACCCAAATCTTCTAAAGCTAATTCAAAAAATCAGATCAAATAAAAAATTAATCAATCTTGTAAAACCAAATAAAATTGTTTCAGTTCATGGAGATCTTCACTTACAGAACATTCTTATTAGTGAACAAAGTGATGACTTTATTCTAGTTGATCCTAGAGGCGAGTTAAACGGAGCGGATATATTTTATGACTTAGGTAAGTTATGGCATTCAGTTAATGGACTTTATGATTTAATACATACTGATATAGCAACAGTAACTTCAGATTGCAATCAAAGCAATATTTTTAATGTAACTTATGGCCCTAGATATTTATTGGAAAGATATGATCGCTTAAAGATACTGATCCATGAGTTGCTTGAAAAACGAATGGGTTCGATTGATAAAGACTGGTATCTTAAAATGATTTTTAACGAAGCAATGCACTTTTCAACATTATTTAATTTCCATATTAAAAATGATGATATTGAAGAAAGAGCAGTATTATTATATTTAACTGCTACTCGACTTTGTCAGGAAGTCTCAATATATTTAGGAGAATCAGAATGATAAAGATTTTAGATTGTACATTGCGAGATGGATCGCATATAAATAAAGGACTTTTTGATGAGTCTGATATTGAAATGATTCTTTTAGCACTTGAGCATAGCTTAGTAGATTATGTAGAGGTTGGGTTTTTGGAACCAGGTCATTCTGAAAAGGCTTTAACTTATTTTGATAATATTTCAAATATAGATGGAATTATAGAAAAATATGGCAATTCTTCGCAGTCATATGGAGTTTTACTTCGAACAGATCTCTGTTCAATTGACTTAATTGAGCCTTCAAAGCTTATTAATTTTTTTCGTATAGCCATGTATCCTGAACATATTAATGATGTAATTAGATATGCAAATAGACTAAAAGAATGTGATTATGATGTTTCTATAAACCCAATTGGTGTAAGCAATCTATCATTCAATCAGATAAATGAGTTGATAACACTTTGTAATGAAATAGAGGTTAATACTTTTAGTATTGTGGATACTAATGGTGCATTAGGTATCAAAAAGTTTAAACAGATATTTGAAATGGCTCATCATGGTTTGAACAATGATATTGCCATTGGCCTTCATTTACATGAAAATCTTAATCAAAGTCAATCCCTAGTCTATGCTGCTTTAAATTATGAAATAAATGACCGTGACATTATTGTTGATGCTTCTATAAATGGAATGGGCAGGGTGCCAGGAAATCTTCCTCTAGAATTACTAATGCAACAACTTTGTGAGTTAGAACTTAAAAAACTAGATCCAAGATGTATATATTCTGCTGCAACAACATTACGTCGAAAATACTTTAAGAAAAATCCATGGGGATATCAAATAAACTATGCTGAATCAGCAAGATTGAATATTAATAGATCATACCCTGAGTATTTTGAAAAATTTAATCTACCTGTGACAAAAATAATAAACTTACTTCATAAAGTTAGCAAATCAGATCATGCTGCCCGCTTTAACAAATCTTTTGCTAAAAATCTGATAGATGATGATAAGTAAATTTGATATAGAATCATACAATGCGTTTCTCTTTGATTTTGATGGCGTTCTTGCAGACTCTAATGATATTAAACTTACTACATTCATTTCAGTTATAAAAGATAATTTTTTTCTTACTGAAAATGAAATTACTAATTTTTTAGGGCAAATGGATGGAGAAAATAGAGAAAATATATTCAATGCATTAGCTAGCAAAAAAAAATTCAAAAGAAATATCTCTGTAAATGAAATTTCAAAACAATATTCAGATTATTTGCAAAAAAAACTCTTTGATGTTGAATGTAGTAAAAATATTGATATTTTATATGCCCTTAATAATAAAGCATTTTGGGGTATAGTTTCCGCAGGAAACTTGGACGAAATAGTAAAATTCATAGATAAAAAAACTAATTATAATTTTTTTCAACATAATATTTACGGGGGAGAATTAAGAAAGCATATTCATATAAAAGAATTATTTAAAAATGATTTAATAAAATACCCAATATTATATTTTGGTGACTCGGAATCAGATTACCTGCTCGCAAAAAAATTTAATTTTGATTTTGTATACATTAGCGGTTGGTGTAAGCGAAAGTTAAAATTGAACAGTCTTGACTATCCATTCTATGAAAATTTAAGCGTAGATGGGTTCATAAATGAAGTTATTGCTTAAATTATATTCTTCTTTGGTATGGTTGAAAGAACAGAATATTGATGTGATTATTCTGCATGAAAAAAATGATTTCTTAGATACATTAAACTTAAATAATACTGATATTGTCACTATTGGTGTATATCCAGAAAAAGTAAATTTTTATATAAATTGGAAGATACTTCGTCAAACATCAAAGTTTTTTTTGCAAAAGTTACCAATACTTTTCTCATACGGCATTAAATATTTTTTGAAATCAGTTTACATTTACTATATAAAATCTGTCATTAATTTTATGAACCCACTTCTAGTAATTACTTATATTGATAACTCAAATATGTTTCAAGAAATAATAGAAAATATAAATAAGAGGCGTTATGTGGCAATACAAAATAGTATTAGAAATGAATATAATTATAAATACGCTATTCAAAAAAATAATATACATAAGATCAAACATGACATATTTTTTTGCTATGGTGAGCAAGTAAAAGATTGTTTCGAAAGTTGTGGCCATTCTGCTAATGAATATATTTTTTCAGGAGGTACCTTAAGGTTATCCCAACATATAGCCAATGGTTCAATTTTAATTAGTCCGCATGAGAAAGAGATTTTTGATGTTTGTATTATTTCACAATGGATTGAAGAAAATTTTTTAGAGAGAAGGGATGTTTTAACAGAAGAGGCAACAAGTATTGCTGATGCAACAAATATAAATCTGAATTTACTTAATTCATTACCGAACTTATCAGAAATAAAATTACTTATATGTTTGCGTTCAGGTACTGCGAAAGAAAGATCATACTATTTAACTAAATTAGACAGAGCTAAGAATATTTTTTTTGAAATGGACTCTTATGCAGGCATCGATAAAAGTAAAGTCATTGTTGGTATCTCATCAACTCTTTTAATTGAAGCATTTTCAATTAAAAAAAGAGTTCTGTGGTCCAATCCTTTAAATCACAAGTATCATAAAGTTGTGAATAGTGATGACTTTTATATTAATTCAACTAGTGAGAGCTTGTTTGCTGATAAACTAATGAAGTTAATATCTTTGTCTAATATTGAATTTGAAAAAAAAGCTTTAAAACTTAGAAGATACTTATCCGATCTAAATCTATATAATTTACCAACGAACAAGTTAAAACAGTTAATAACAAAAAGAAATATTGAGGACTGATAAATGAGTATTTTTAAAAACAAAAGAGTTTTGATAACTGGAGGCACTGGGTCTTTCGGTAATGCTATTTTACCAAGATTGATTGAAGGCGGGGCTGCAAAAGTAATTGTTTTTTCAAGAGACGAGATGAAGCAATGGGAAATGGCACAAAGATATAACCAAAATGTAGGATATTTTATAGGTGATGTTAGAGATAAAGATCGGTTGTTACAAGCTTTTCGTGGTGTAGATATTGTTATTCATGCTGCAGCAACAAAAATTGTTCCAACAGCAGAATATAATCCATTTGAATGTATTAAAACAAATATTCATGGTGCAATGAACGTAATAGAGGCTGCAATAGATAGAAAAGTATCCAAAGTTATTGCACTCTCAACGGACAAAGCATCATCACCAATTAATTTATATGGAGCAACAAAGCTAATTTCAGATAAAGTTTTTGTAGCTGCTAATGCTTCTTATGCAGGTGGCCTTGAAACTACTTTTTCAGTTGTGCGATATGGAAATGTTTTGGGTTCACGAGGCTCTATAATTCCACTATTTTTAAAGCAAAAAGAAAGAGGATCACTAACAATAACAGATCCATCGATGACGAGATTTATATTAACACTAAATCAAGGCATAGACCTAGTAGAAACTGCTTTGGAAACAATGATTGGGGGAGAAATATATGTAAAGAAAATTCCATCTATGGAAATAGGTAAAATTGCTAAAGTTATTGCCCCAAAGGCATCATGGGAAATAATTGGAATAAGGCCTGGAGAAAAAATGCATGAGCAAATGATTTCTTCTGAGGAAGCATCTTTCACTTATGAGTTTGAGGATCATTACAGGATACTTCCGCAAATACATGACTGGTATCTAGATCCAACTAGAATATCTAGTGGTAGGCGAGTTCCCCATAATTTCAGTTATGCTAGCAATACTAATTCACAATGGCTAGATGAATCTAAGTTCATGAAACTGTTAGAAAAAACTTAAACTAGAGCATGCTATGATCCCATATGGAAGACAGTCAATAAACGAAGATGATATTAATTCTGTAGTAAAAGTTCTTCGTTCATCATTTCTTACACAAGGTGAGATGGTGCCATTCTTTGAAAGTGAACTGAATTCAAGGTTCAATTCAAAATACTGCGTGGCAATGAATAGTGCTACGAGCGCATTACATGCATCTTATCTAGCTTTAGGTATTGCTAAAGGGGATTTAGTTTGGACAGTACCAAACACTTTTGTTGCCACTAGCAATGCAGCATTATCCGCTGGAGCTATTATTGATTTTGTTGATATAGATAAAAATACACTAAATATTGATGTTAAAAACTTGAAGCAAAATTAATTGAAGCTGATAGGAACAATAATCTTCCTAAAGTTGTTACTCCTGTTCATTTAACAGGACTTCCATGTGATATGCCTAAAATTAAAGAATTATCTTCACATTATGGATTTAAAATATTGGAAGATGCATCACACGCCGTGGGTGCTAAAATTTTATCCTCTCACATTGGCGAATGTAAATATTCCGATATAACTGTTTTTAGTTTCCATCCTGTTAAAATTATAACTACTGCAGAAGGGGGCGCAGCGTTAACTCAATCTCAAGAGATAGCTGACAAACTTCAGATTTATCGTTCACACGGTATCACAAAAGACGAAACAAAATTTTTAAATGTATCAAACGGACCATGGTATTATGAACAGATGGAACTTGGATTCAATTACCGGCTTACAGATATTCAGGCGGCGCTTGGCATCTCTCAGCTATCAAGGATTGAGGAGTTTGTAGAGAAAAGAAAATCAATTGCATGTTGGTATGACACTAAGTTAAAAAATAAAAAAATTAAACGACCTGTTTTTATTAACGGTTTTGAATCTAGCTGGCACTTATATGTGATACAGCTAACTGATGAATACATAAAGTATCATAAAAAACTCTTTGTATCACTTCAGCAGAATGGTTTGGGTGTTCAACTACATTATATGCCAGTTCATCTTCAACCCTTTTATAGAAAGTTTGGATTTAAAGAAGGCGATTATCCTGTTTCTGAGAAATATGCAAAACGAGCTATAAGTATTCCAATCTACCCAAATCTTACTAAAGCTGAGCAAAAACTTGTTGTAGATAAAATTAATATGAGCTTAAAAGATCTATGAAATTTTTAATCGGAGATACAATAGATTTGTGTGCGCCACAAGATTCTGATTTTGAAATATGGGCAAGCTGGTTCAATGATTCTAAGATAACAAGTTTTTTAGAACAGGGAATTTTTCCTAATAGTATCAATGATCAGAAATTTTTTTATAAACAAGCTATAAGCGAAGGTAGATTTATTGCTATGGTCAAAGCAAAAGACGGAAATCTTCTGGGCGTAACAAGTATCTCAGAAATAAATTTTCAAAAAAAATCATGTCAAATTTCTAATGTTACTCCGATAAAAAGTAAAGATGCAGTCTTGGCACCGCTAGAGGCTAGGGCTTTGATAGTAAAACATGCATTTGAGACCATGGGAATGGAGAGAGTCTGGGCATCTAACTGTTTCCCTGGATTAATTCAATGGGTTTTAAAGTATCAAACTCTTGGCTTTAAAGTAGAAGGTTTTACTTTTGAAGGCTTTAGAAAGGGTGAATTTACAAGTGATACCATCCGACTATCAATATTAAAATCAGACTACGATAAACTAAAATCATATCGCGGAGGTAGTTTATGGATGGGCACTGAAAAAATGCTACAACTAGTAAAAAAATCACGAAAACAAGAAAAAAAGTTGGTACAGTTACACAAGTCTATTAAAGATTTTAGTCTTTTATAAAGAAGTGTCTTCAAGTATAAAATTGTCATTGTGTGTTGATCGGCAATTAGACGAATTCGTTCCTGATAACTTGAATATTAATTATGACTACAGCCAAGATTTGATTTGCGGCACTATCTACGGAAAAAATCCGAAGCAAAAAAATGAAGATATTGAATATTCAAATGAGTTATATTCAGAAGCTATAAAATTATTGAGTGACATTTTAAATAAATTTCATCGTACTAGCTGGTCAGAAAGTGAATGGGAAGTTTTAATTGGGCATTTTTTAATGAGAAGTTCACGTGCATTTATAAACAGATACAAAGGCCTACAGAATATTTTATCTTTTAATAATGTTACTCAGATAAAAATCTCAAAAAAGAACTTGTCATTACTAAGTGCACAAAATTCATATCAATCAATATGGAATTTTAGTAATGTTCATTGGAACGAACAAATATATAGCCATTTAGTTGTAAAAATTTATAAAGGAAAATTTCTTATAAATCATCAAGAAGCAGCCCTAGATAAAACTGTAGATCTAAAAAAAAAATCTTATGTATTTTTTATAAATTTTTTAAAAAGATTTGCAAAATTAATACGTATTTTTCAGAAAAGGGATAACATTTTCTTTTCAAATCTTTATGTCAATTTTTTTGAGTATCTAAAAATAAATTTTTTATTTAGACAATTTCCACAATTTCATTATGAAGAATACGTACCTGAAAATACTGAACTAGATGAGTACAGTAGAGAAAAATTAATAAAAAAAATACCTAATTCAACTGAAGTTGATATTCGTTACTTGCTTGAAATTGTAATTTTATCATTGCCTAAATGTTACTTAGAGGATTATGTATCTCTATATAATCAAGCATTAAGTGTAAATTGGCCAAAGCAACCAAAATATATTGTTACTAGTAATAGTTTCGATACGAATGATTTATTTAAGATGTGGATTGTTACAAAGCGAAGACATAAATCAGATTACATTGTTTTACAACATGGAGCCTCATATGGAACAGATAGATTATCCAAACCGTCTATTGAAGAAAAAACTGCAGATAAATTTATTACATGGGGATGGAGTGCCGATAACATAAAATATGTCAAAGGTGGAATGCAGATTCCAAAATACATATTTAATAATGCAAATAAAAGTGAAAAAATTTTGTTAATACAGCGAGCGCCATTACAAAAAGTAAGAACTTATGATGTTAATTTCGATTACTATCAAAACTTCATTAAACAAGAGAAATTTATCTGCGATCTAAATAAAAATATTTATAATAAATTGAATGTTCGACTACAGTCTGATTGGAGGCATCATAAATTTGAAGACTTTCAACGTTGGAGTGATTTAATTAAAGAAGATTCTATAGATACCGGGCTCAAAAGTATGAACAAAGTTTATAGTAATTATGGTCTTCTTATTTTTACTTATGAAAGTTCAGGATTCTTGCAGGCTCTTTCTGGTAACTTTCCAACGATATGTATATGGGACAATGTCCTGTCTTTTGCAACATCAGAAGTTAAAGAGCATTACTACAATATGATGGATGCTGGTATAATATACGAAGATTATTCTGATCTTGCAAAGTTTCTTAATTCAAATGATATTAAATTATGGTGGGCCTCTGAAAAAGTACAGAAAATAAGATTAAGATTCTTAAGAGAATTTTGTACAGATACCTCTATGATTTCAGTAATTAAGAGTGAATTGACATGAGGTTGTGTATTTTCACAGAAAATTATTTAAAAGGTGGGCTTGATACTTTTATAATCAATCTTATCAATAACATGTCGGATGAAGTTGCTATTACATTGGCATGTAACAAGAATCACAAAAATATCAACCACATCCAAGAGAAATCAAAAGATGAAATGAAATATTTTTTATATCAATATTTTACTAACACTGTAGTAAGTTATTACTATAAGCAAAATAATATTCGTTCATTCGCCTTCTTACTCAGATTGATAGAGTATTTATTGCGATATACTATTTTTACGCCTTATTATCTTCTTAGTCTAACTCTTTATTTTCGAAAATATAATTATGATGCTTTACTTATTGTCAATGGAGGATATCCTGGTGGTGTTTTAGCTCGCTTAGCCGCCATAGCATTTCGTTTATCAGGAAATAAGGGTAAATGCGTTTTAAATATTCATAATGATATTGCAGTTCCAAATAAGTTAATATATTTTTATGATCTTATTATTGATAAGTTAATTAGTCATAGCGTAGATTTATTAGTCTTTCCATCTAAAAACTGTGAAACAACAAAATCCCAAAGATATTTTTTATCAAAGATCCCATCAAATGTAATCTTCAATGGCATTGACTTAATAAAATTAGAGAAATCTTACAATGAAGAACTTTATAAGAAGAATCTTATAATGATAGGTACGTATGAGAAGCGAAAAGGACACATACATCTTTTTGAATCTGTAAAATTAATAATTGATAAACATCCTGATTTAGAACTTTATATATATGGTGAAGGCAAGGCAGAAGAGAAAGATTCGATAGTCAAAAAAATTAAAGAATTAAATCTAGAAAATAAAATCCATCTAATGGGATATAGTACAAATATCCGAAAACACCTAGCTGAGGCAAGTATATTGGTAATGCCGTCACAAGAACTAGAATCTTTTGGGTTAGTAATAATTGAAGCTATGTCAGTAGGAACACCAGTTGTATGTACTAATGTAGGAGGCATGGTTGAGGTATTAGATGGAAGTGGGTCTGGTCTAATAGTAGATAAAGATAGCAAGCTAGAATTAGCAAATGCAATAGATAAAATTCTTTCAGATTCAACACTAGCTAAGCAAATGGGTAATAACGGCATGATGATGCAACAAAAAAAATTCACTGCAAAAGCAATGACTAATGCTTATAGTGATTTATTTTTAAAGAATCTATAATAAAGTAATGAAGAAAGATAAACGTCATTTCAGTTTAGAGCAGTTTAATGACATAGATAGCTCAGCTGAGGTTAATAATTACTTTTATCCAGTTTTGGAAGAAATTGATAAAATAACTACTTTTAAAGATAAAATTGTTCTGGATGTCGGATGTGGTACTGGTATTTTTGTTGCTCCTTTTGCCAAAAGTTTTCAGCAATTAATAGGAATTGATGGTGAGACGTCTGTAGCTCAGAGGTCTATTGATAATGGTTATTCAGAAGTAAAAGAAATTAATGATTTTTGTTATGACAAACTACCATTTAAAGATAGTTCGTTTGATTTAGTAATCTGTAAAGATGTATTTGAGCATTTAATAGATCCTTTGCATTTGTTGCGAGAGATTCATCGAATAACTAAGGTTAATGGACATTTTTTATTTCATGTTCCAAACCATTTTCCTCTTTTTAAAAGATTAAGATTTGTTTTCAAAAATAATTTGGATACATATAACTTTTTTCCGGAAAGTGACTGTTGGGATAATCCGCATTTAAGATTTTATAACGAACGCGATATTCTTAATAGAATGAATAACGTTGGTTTTAAGAATCATAAAAATTTAAGCCACCACTTTCCAGCTTTTCCACTGATCAGAAAGTTAGGGTTTAGCCCAACTTTAATAGCTGCCATTCAGAATAGGCTTCCAGATCATTTTAATGCAGGTTTTACATATTTATTTGAAAGGAGCTCAAAAGATGTTTAACAATTCTTATAGAGGTAAACGAGTTCTTGTTACTGGCCATACAGGATTTAAAGGAAGTTGGCTGACGGCTTGGTTAAAAGTTCTTGGTGCAAAAGTTTATGGACTATCTGATAAAGTCTTGCCAGGGATATCACATTATAAGGACATAAATAAAGATTTAGAGTTTGATGGTGAATTTTGGGGAGATATATCTGATCCCAAGTTTTTTCTTAGTACTTATAATGATATTCAGCCAGATTTCATCTTTAATTTAGCAGCCCAAGCAATTGTTGGTAAATCATACTCGATACCTTTCGAGACATGGAAAACAAATACACTTGGAACTGTAAATATCCTGGATATTGTTCGCAAGTCTTCAAATTCATGTACTTGTGTCATGATAACAAGTGACAAGTGTTACGAAAATAATGAGTGGATTTGGGGTTATCGCGAAAACGATAGTATGGGAGGCTTAGATCCATATAGCAGCTCTAAGGGAGCAGCAGAATTAGCAATTAGTAGTTTTACAAGAGCTTTTAAAGATGAATTAACTGGCAAAAAGAAAGTAGCCTCTGCACGAGCAGGTAATGTAATTGGAGGAGGTGATTGGTCAGAAGGACGCATAATACCTGATCTGATTCGTGCCTGGCAGCAAAAATCAGTTCTAGAAATTAGAAGTGGTGCAGCAACACGCCCATGGCAGCATGTATTAGAGCCTTTAAGTGGCTATTTAACCCTGGGCTATCGTCTTAATGAGAATCCAAAAAATATTGATGGTGCTTTCAACTTTGGTCCTGAATTGTCAAAAGATATAGCTGTCTCAGAATTAGTCAAAGAAATGGGTAAACATTTATCATCATTAGAATTCGATATTGCTGATGAATCCCAGGGAAGCTTTCATGAGGCAGGTCTTCTTAGATTAAATTGTGACAAAGCTGCCAACATCTTAGAGTGGAAACCAACACTAAATTTTTTTGAAACAATTGGATTTACAGCAGAGTGGTATAAAAGTTATGAGAATTCTCCAACAGATATCATTCAAACAACAAACAAACAAATTAATCAATATATAGAATATGCAAAAAATAAAAACATAACCTGGAGCTTAAATTGATTGAGAATAAATGCGTAATAACAAATTTGAAACGTATTTTACATAATGATGGAGATTTAATAAAAGGTCTAAAAAATTCAGATAAAAAATTTATCAATTTTGGAGAATCATACTACTCATGGATAATTTCAGGGAAAATAAAAGCTTGGAGATCGCATAAAAAAATAACCAATAATCTTGTTATAGTTAATGGATCAATAAACCTTAATATAATAAGGGAGGATGGTATATCAGAATCAATAATCGTAGAATCCCAGCAACCCCAGCTAATAACTATATTTCCTAATACTTGGTATGGATTTGAGGCTATTAGTTCTTGTGATGCTTTAATACATAACATTACAGATTATGAATATAACGAAGATGAGATATTAAGAATGGACTTAGATGCTTTTGAAGGAGTTTGGAAAAAATGAAAACTGTTATTTTTGCGGGAGGCTTTGGTACACGTCTCTCAGAATTTACAAATAAAATACCTAAGCCTATGGTAGAGATTGGAGGAGTACCAATTATAGTTCACATTATGGATCATTATGCAAAATATGGTTTCAATGATTTTGTGATTGCTTTGGGATATAAGCATGAGTATATAAAGGAATACTTTTATAATTTTGCATATTTAAACTCTGATATTATTGTCAATCTAAAAGAAAATAAAGTGACAACTTTAAGTGCAAATAAAAGAGATTGGAAGGTAACGCTCATCGATACTGGGCTAAAAACATCAACTGGGACTAGATTAAAAAAACTAGAGAAATATCTTGATAATGAGCGTTTTTTTCTTACTTATGGTGACGGGGTCTCATCTTTAAACATTACTAACTTATTAAATCATCATATCAATCAAAATAAGTTGTGTACCCTCACTAGCGTTAGACCAGTTGCAAAATTTGGAGAGCTAGCTTTAGATGGAGATTGTGTTGAGAGTTTTGAAGAAAAGCCTCAACTTGTAGAGGGGTGGATAAATGGTGGCTTTATGGTTATGGAGCCAGAGGTTTTTAATCATATTCCTGATTCTGATTGTATGCTTGAACGTGAGCCCATGAATAAACTTATAGAAAGTAAAAATTTAGCATCATTTCGTCATACTGGATTTTGGAAATGCATGGACTCAAAAAAAGATAAAGATGATTTAGAGGATATTTGGAAAGAAAATAATGGCTGGCCTGATTAAATGAAAAATAAGGCGATAGTCATAACTGGTAGCCATGGTGCTTTGGGAGAAAAATTCTTTAATTCGAAACTAAAAGATGAATGGAGTTTATATCGTATTAACATTGACTTAAATATTACTAATGTCGATGATGAATCATACGATATAAATGTATTAAAGGAATATGATTCCATAGTCGTAATACATATGGCCTCACCGCAAGCACTCCAATGCGAATTAGATCCAACTGTCGGTATTGAGGTTAATATTAAAATGATTAATTCTATTTTAGAGTCTAAATTTTTTTCCAAAATTAAATCAATAATATATTTTTCTACATCGCGAATATATGGCGATAATATTCAAGATAACTACAATGAATATTCAGATATAAAAATAGAAAATGCTTACGCTGCAATCAAATACCTCACAGAGATAGAATTAAAAAAATTATGGCTATTCAATAAAAAAAAATTCAATGTATATATACTTAGACTATCAAATGTAGCACAAGTTCTCGCTAAAGATCTTGTTGAAAGACCATTAATTAATGAATTTTGTTGGCAGTCAGTAAATACAAACAGCATAAATATTAAGAGTGATTCAAATTTAAATAAGAATTTTGTAAATTTTAAGAACTTACTTGATGCTGTTCTGATATTGGTAAATGAAAAAATATCAGGAAAATTTGAAGTGTTTAATATTGTTGGACCAAAGTGTTATACGTTGATAGAAATAGCAGAAATAATAAAGGTTCATTCGAAAATAGAATACGACAAAGAAATTCAAATAAATCATAATTTTATCGATTATAAAATTACAAATAAGCAAGCTAGCATCTCTCATGACAAAATAAGCAGTTTTATTAATTATAAACCTAATGATATTAGTGAAATAATTTATGATCAAATCAATGAATACAATAGTGAATAAAAAGAAATGAAAAAAATATCTAAACGATTCTATAGCGCCATACTCGCTCTAAAGTATTATATTTTACGGCCCACTAAAAATAGACAATCAATTTTTAGTAACATATATAAGGATAACTATTGGGGAAGTGATGAGAGCGTCAGTGGCGTTGGCTCTGAAATGGACTACACTATTGAATTAAGACGTGGAATTAAAGAGATTATTTCCAATTTCGATATTAAAGTAATTGTAGACGCGCCTTGTGGTGATTTTAATTGGATGCGTTCTATAGTAGAGTCTGAGGATATAAGTTATATCGGATATGATATTGTTGATGATTTAATTGTTAAAAATAATGAACAACATGCTGGTGAAAAAATTAAATTTTTTGTTGCAGATATTTGCAAAACTATTTTAGCAGACTGTGATTTATTAATTATAAGAGATGTCCTATTCCATCTTTCAAACGAAGATTTATTAAGCTTTAAAAGTATTTTAAAAGAAACAAAATTTACTTATTTATTGGTCTCACATCACGAGCATCAAAATGTTGTAAACACTGACATAAATACAGGCGATTTTCGTGAGTTAAATGTTGGAATACCTCCAATGAATTTGCCTTTAGATAAAGCAATATTGTCAATTAATGATAGCCCAGATTGGTACCCTATAAAAAGGGTAATGCTCCTATTTCACAGGGATGACATTTTTTAATAATTTTTAGAATGAAGTTTTCTGTAATAATTCCAACATACAATCAAGGCCCTTTATTGCAAAAAGCACTTGAAAGTGTTGAGAATCAATCGTATAAAAATTTTGAAACCATAATAATAAATAACTACTCAGACGACAACACTTTGGAAGTAATTAAGAATTCTAACATCCAAAATATTAAAGTAATAAATTTTAGCAATGGCGGAGTAATAGCAGCCTCACGAAATATTGGTGTGCAAGAATCATCGGGTGAGTATATTTGTTTTTTAGATTCAGATGATGAATGGTTGCCTAAAAAACTTGAAGAAATTGATATTGTTACAAGAAGTCAGACGCATCAAATTATTTCACATAGTGAAAATTGGTTATATCCAAATGGAACAATTAAAAAGAAAACATATGGCCCCTCTACAAGTTTTAAACCCAAGGCATTAATATTTAAAAAAAATTGTCTCTCTACCTCGGCTGTTACTATTTCAAAGACCTTATTTACAAGTCTTGGAGGATTTAATGAGCAAGCAAAGTTTGTATTAGCAGAAGATTATGAGTTATGGATAAGAGCTGCTTTAAAAGGTGAAAAATGTTTTTTTATAGATGATATCTTAGGTATCTTCAGGGTTCATGCTGATGGAAATTCTAGAAAAATAAAGATTCATTTAGCAGCTGAGATGAGTGTGATCAATAAGCACAAAAATTCAGTAGATATGAGTTATATAGAATTTATTTTTCAATATTTCAAAAGGATAAGCAGAGCATACATTGGCTCATTTTTAAGATATTACTCTATTAGATAATGAATATATTGTTATCAATATCATTTTTTTATTATTATTTAGGTCAATTTAGGTGGCTTGCTTTTTCAATATATACAATATCGATTTTTATTCTTTTAATTCGAAGAAAGATTTATCTTCCTGCGTTAGCCCTTACCCTTTTTATTTTTTATCTTTTTATATACTTTATTATGTCAGTTGATAAAGTTTATGCTTTATTTTCTATGCGACTATACTTTGGGTATATGCTTCTAATACCCATAGTATCTCTATGGAAAGTAAGTTCTATGGAAAAGGTTTTTATCTTTGCGATAATTATTGCCATTTTTGAAAAAATTTTGATAGTATTTTTTCCTAATTTGATATTCTCATTACCAAATTACCATTTAAATGCTGGCATTACCTTTGGTGTAAATCAGGCAGCAGATCTTTTAGGAGGCATGCACTCTATAGGTGGAAACCGAACTGTATCCGCAGTATTATTTTTAGCCATGGGGTTATATTTTGCTACTAAACATGACAAAAAGAAGAATATTATCCGTTTATCTTATTTTGCCTCAATCTTATGTGTTAGCGGAACTGCATATTTATTAATGATTTATGCTTTTGTTGTACGAAGTGTTAAAAATTATTTTGAGTGGTCTTTTATAAAAAAAATATTCATAACTTCTTGGATTATTTTATTTATTTATTCTCTAACTTTAATCTTTTATGCTGGAATAGACAGTATTCTTTATTTTGAAAGGTTTAGTAATATTTATTTACAGTACATGTTAGATTATAAAATTAATCAAATTGAGGTATGGCTAGATAGCTTATCAGCTGTTTCCTTATTTTTTGGTGCTTTTAGTCCACCATCTGCAAATAATCTTGGAGCTCCAGCAGCTTTATTTGGTGATTTTATTTTATTAGATCTTATTGCAAGGCATGGAATAGTAGGATTTCTTGTACCTCTACTAATGTTATTTCAAATGAGACACTCAAGCGTTTTTTTACCTGCAAGCATTATCTGTTTAGGTACACTACAATATCATGTCTTATTCTCAATGCCTGGACAGATAATGTTTGCTTCACTTTTTGTAATAGCTAGTAGAGAGCGAGCGAGTTCCAATGATTATTTTAAATAAACCAACTTCGAAATCTTATTTATCAAGAAGTGACGCTCCAAGTTCTGCAGCGTTAGTTAATAAATTTTTTGATTATGGACGAATAGCTTCGGTACAGTTGCTAAATGATTTGGAATTAAAAAATTGTTCTGTTTCACTGCCAGCCTATATTTGTGGCTCACTTCCAAAATTCCTTGAAGATACTGGTTATAAAGTAAATTTTTATGATGTATTGGACTTGAATCACATAAATTTGAAAGATATTGAAACTCATGTAAAAAAGAAAAAACCAAAAGCCTTTTTTGTTTGTCACTATTTTGGCTTGAATATCTCTAATATCCAAGAGATAAGAGAATTTGCAGACTTCAGCAATATTGAATTGATAGAAGACTACTGCCATTCATATGAAAGCTTTCATATTGAAAAATGTAATAACAGAAATATTAAAAACGCTGTATTCAGTTTTCGTAAAACTCTACCATTTTTATTAGGCGCTGGGTACTATAGTCAATCGCTTTCTAAAGATGCAAATTTTAATAATAAAAGTCTTAATACAACTAGACATGCCATAGTTGAAAAAGCTGTTAATCGACTTGGCTGGCCAAATATCTACTCTGATAAGTTTAAAATTATTTTAGATAATTTAATTAAATTTAGATCGATTAAGAAAATAGATTTTAGTATTGGGCAATTAGAAAAATCTATAGATTCAAATGCTTTGAATTATTTGAATGAAAGCTATATCTCTTGGAGCGCAAAGATTAGGATTAAAAATCATAACATTTTGTATAATTTGTTAACTGTAGATAACAATAAATTTATTGTTCCAACAGACATATGTGTTCCACAGGTATTTGTAATTTTGGATGAAAGTGAAAAATTATGTATTTTTCTGCGTAATAGAGGCATAGGAGCATACAAGTGGCCAGAGAAAGATACTCATCCAGAAACCATAAACAAGTCTTTATTTAACGGCACTTATGAATTAAGTCGAAAAATAACATGTATTCCGATACATCAAGATGTGTCTGATATAGAATTGCGATACATAGCAAAACAAATTAACATTTTTTATAAGAGTATTTAAATGAAGATTGAACTACTTTCTATTAATGATTTCAAGATTATGTATGGTTTAATTGGGGTTGATTACGCGAGGATGGACTGGCTATCTGCTATCGATGATTCATTAAAATACGATGTTTCTATAATTGTTCAAAAATTCCATGACAATAATTTAATTGCACTTCCAATATTTTGTGGAAATATGGGGCCTATAAAATTTTGTGGAGCTCCATTGAAGGGATCATTTACTGGACATTATGATCTTCTTACTAATCTCAAAGATATTAAAGATGAAGCTAAGAAAATATTTATTCAAGATGCCACAAAACTTCTATGTAGTCTTGGATATCAATATATTGAATTACCATCATTTGATTTAAAAATCAGTGATAGTGAAGCATCTAAAAAATTTATAGAAACTAATACAAATTTAGTAGTTGATATAAGTGATATGGATATAACTTGGAAAACAATAACAGGGCGTGCAAGAACTGCAATTAGGAAAGCTACCAAACTTGGTGTTGAAATTTCTCAACCAACAGCAATTGATAAAAATATTGCGCATGACTATAAAATGATAGAAGATACTTTTAAAGGAAAGGGACTTGTTGTTCCTCATCCAATTGAGCTTTACTTATCTATTTGTAAACTGCCTTATGTAAAATTATTTCGTGCTTTAAAAGATGGAGTCCCTCAAGCATTTGGACTCTTTGGATATTTTGATACTCGATGCATATACCTTGCAGGTGGTATGACACGCGAAGGTGGACGACAAAATGCTCCTAGTCTTTTGCAATGGCACGTGATGATGGATGCTAATAAGTCCGGTATTAATTTATTTGATCTTGGTGGCATCGGGGACATTAAAGTCGATAAATTTAAGAGCAGCTTTTCAAATTCAGAGGAGTCCCACCACGTAAAGATTCATTCAACTTTTATTTGGCAATTATTCTATCCTTTAGCAAATTATTTAAGATTAAAAGGATTGTTAAAGGTAAATCACTAATGACTAACTGTGCAGTTTTTGTTATTCATAGGGTTGTAAGTGAATTGCCTCAGCGAATAGATGACGTTCCATCAAGTTTGCTTGAAAAATGGCTTGATAGGCATCATGCTCAAATGCCTAAGCTTGGTGAAGAAATTAGCTTTGAAGAACCTAAATGGCAAGTCTTATTGACATTTGATGATGGAAATCAAAGTGACTTTAATATTGTAATTAAATTACTAAAAAAATATTCTGTTAATGCATTATTTTTTATTGTCCCAGAATATTTAGGTAAAAAAGGGTTCACTTCACAGAAAAAATTAAAGGAAATGAGTGATATGGGATTCTTGATTGGCTCTCACAGTTACAATCATCCAGACTGTTCATTTTTAGATGAGCAGGAATTTAAAAAGGAATTAAGAATTTCAAAACAAAAATTAAGCCAAATAACTGGTATGCATATTAATTACTTTGCATTTCCGTATGGCTTGATTCCATCATATTTCAATTCAACTCTTTATAATGAATATTTGTTTTATTTTGGATCTAAGCCTGGGATATTGAATATTGAAAGTAATGTTATATCTAGATGCCCCCTTAATTCTAAAAGCGATTCTAAAAGTATTACGAATATAATGAAAAGCATTACAAGACCATATTCAATATACATGATCAAATTTAAAATTAAAGAATTTCTTAAGTCTGTAATTCCAAAAAGTTTATATGGTTTTCTCAGAAATACTATATGAACAAAGATATAAAAGGATTTAGTGTAATTCTCCCCATATATATCATGACAGATTACTCGCAATGCAGAGATGCTTTACAATCAATTGTTGAATCAGATCTTCTTCCATATGAAGTTATCGTCGTTAAAGATGGACCTATAAATTTTGATCTAGAAAAGGTTATAGATTTATTTAATTGCTCTATCGTGTTCCGTATCTTTAACATAAATCAAAATCAAGGATCTGGATTTGCACGCAATCTTGGTATTTCTTATGCAAAAATGCCGGTAATTGCTTTAATGGATGCAGATGATTTATGTAGAAAAAATAGATTTTCTCTTCAATATGATTGCATAGTAAAAGATGGATATGATGTTGTTGGTGGGCTAATAGAAGAATTTGAATCTGCTCCGGGTGATTTAGGTTTAATAAGAGCTGTACCTGAGAACTCAGAAAATATTATTAAAAAAGCAAAGTTTTCTCAACCTGTTAACAATGTTACGATTATGTTTAAAAAATCAGCATTCGATAATGTTGGAGGGTATCATATCGGAAGATTTGTTGAAGATTTTGACCTTATTTATCGAATGATAGTTGCAGGATATAAATTCTATAATATTCAATCTACTTTAGTTGACGTAAGACTTGGTGTTAACTTTTCGCAACGCAGATCAGGTTTGAATTATTGTATCGCTGAGCAGAAATTGCTCTTAAGAATGTATAAGCATGGATTTTTAAATTTTTATCAATTTATCATAAATTGTTTCATTCGATTTATTTTTAGAGTGCTGCAAAATAGATTAACTTCGAAACTGCACATACTATTAATGAGAAGAAGTAAATCAAAAACTTAGCATGAATATAAAGTCATCAAAACTAACCTTAGGAACAGCAAATTTTGGCACTAAATATGGGATGACAAATATTAATGGAAGGCTTTCGGATCAAGCAATCAAAAGTATTTTAAGTGAGTCAAAATCTGCAAACATTAATATGATTGATACTGCTCAAGCATATGGTGACAGTGAGGCTCGGCTTGGATCATTTCTTGATGCCTCCCAAAAAGTTGTTACAAAAATTGGCATTGAATTAGAAGAAAATTATCATAAGAATTATTTACATAATCTTGTTATTGGAAGTATGAAAAGGCTAAATTCTTCTAAAATTTATGGTTTGTTATTACATCGTCCAGAAGTATTATTTAGTAGACATGGTCAAGAGATAATTTCCGAACTAAATTTATTAAAAGAAGATGGATTAGTGAAAAAAATTGGTGTATCAATATATAGTCCAGATATCCTTAGTAAACTTTTAAAGTTAATTGAATTAGATATTGTGCAAGTTCCATTTAATGTTTTCGATCAGCGAGTTCTCATATCTGGATGGAATAAAAGATTAAAGGATAATAATACTGAAATTCATATTCGATCAGTATTTTTACAAGGACTTCTTCTCATGAATCAAAATAATTTACATAATTGGTTTGAGCTGAACTGGCCTGAGCTATTTAAAGAATGGTTTGAATTCCAAAAACAAACTAATGCGAGCGCAGACGAAATTGCGCTAGGTTTTGGTATGAGACAATCATGGGTCGATAAGATAGTTGTTGGTGTTGATAATGAACAACAGCTAAGACGTTTAATAAAAATTGAAAAAGCAAATAAGCACGATTTTGATATAAAATTATCATCAAATGATGTAAATTTAATAGACCCTTTTAATTGGAAAATAAAATGAAAATCGTCGCAATTGTTCAAGCACGTATGAATTCCAGTAGATTCCCTGGCAAAGTTTTAAAGAAGATAGTTAATAAGTCTGTAATTGAAATTCTCTTATCTCGCCTAAACCAATCAAAAGTTATCAATGAAATCTGTGTTGCCACTTCGATTAACGAAGAAAATGATATTTTATGTAATGAGGTTGATAAACTTGGCTATAAAATTATTCGCGGATCTGAAATTGACGTATTAGAGCGTTTCTATAATGCAGCAGAGGAGACATCTGCAGATGTAATTGTACGTATAACTGGCGATTGCCCAATTATAGATCCTGAAGTAGTTGATTCAGTTATTAATTTATTCCTTAAAAATAGTGTTGATTATGTTTCAAACACTAATCCCCCAAGCTTTCCTGATGGTCTTGACGTAGAAGTCTTCTCTAAAAAAGTATTAGATGAGGCTCGTAATGAATCAACTTTAGATTTTGATCGTGAACATGTGACTTCATATATTCGTAATGGTAATTTCACATCTGCTAATTTTGATTGCTCAGAGGATCTTTCTGACTATCGTCTAACCCTTGATGAATCAGAAGATTTTTTTCTACTCACTAATGTATTCGAAAATTTCACACCTAATATATATTTCAATTATATGGATGTCATAAACTATCTTCGATCCAATCCAAATAAAATAAATATTAATAAAGATTTTAAACGTAATGAAGGAGCTCTAATGGGAAATGGGCAAAAGCTTTGGAAGCGAGCTAAAAAAGTTATTCCTGGTGGCAATATGTTACTTTCAAAGCGATCAGAAATGCATTTACCAGAAAACTGGCCAAGTTACTTTTCTAAAACTTCAGGTTGTTCTGTTTGGGATTTAGATGGCAAACATTATTATGATTATCATTTAATGGGAGTAGGAACAAATATGTTGGGCTACTCGCATCCTGAGGTTGATGGCGCCGTAACTGAAGTAATCAAACAAGGAAACTTGTCAACACTTAATGCACCTGAAGAGGTTGCTTTAGCTGAAAAATTGATTGAAATAGACAATTGGGCAGGGATGGTAAGGTTTGCGAGGTCCGGTGGAGAAGCTAATGCTGTTGCAATAAGAATAGCCAGAGCTGCTTCTGGACGCGATGGCGTAGCAATTTGTGGTTATCATGGTTGGCATGATTGGTATTTATCTGCTAATTTAGCAGAGGATGATAAGTTAGCTGATCATATACTGCCTGGATTAAGCACAGTGGGAGTTCCAAAATCTTTAATAGGTAATGTACATCCATTTAATTATAATGATTTTGATTGCCTTAAAAAATTAGTAACTGAAAACTCAATTGGCGTTATAAAAATGGAAGTGGTTAGAAACTTTGAACCCAAAGATAATTTCCTACATAAAGTGCGAAAATTAGCTACTGATAAAGGTATTGTTTTAATTTTTGATGAATGTACTTCTGGATTTCGAGAATGTTATGGCGGTCTTCATAAAAAATATAAAGTTTACCCTGATATTGCTGTATATGGAAAAACACTTGGTAATGGATATGCTATATCAGCTGTAGTGGGTCGTGATGATATTATGCAGGCTGCTCAGTCAACTTTCATTAGTTCTACTTTTTGGACTGAAAGAATTGGATCTGCTGCAGGCTTAAAGACACTTGAAGTTATGAAGCAAGAAAAGCCATGGGAAAATGCAATGTCAGTTGGTATTCTTGCAAGGAAAATTTGGCATGAAAATGCCAAAAATAATGGTCTAGAGATTTCAGTAAGCGGTTTACCAGCTCTGTCAAATTATTCAATTATTTCAAAAAATTCTTTGGCATATAAAACTCTCATAACTCAAGAATTTTTAAAACGTGGATATTTAGCAGGAACCATTCTTTATGCAAGTCAAGCTCATGATATAAATAAATTTGATGAATATTCTGAAATACTTAATGAAGCCTACTCTTTAATATCTGAATGTGAAAATGGTAGAGATATTAGCGAGTTATTAGATGGCCCAATCTGTCATTCTGGATTTAAAAGACTTAATTAATTATAAATGATTGAATTTAATAATCTCAAAAAAGAAATGCCTTATGTTTTTTTTAAAGAGAAGTATGATGAGGCCTTAAATTCAGGCCAAAAAAATATTGAAGCTATATCAATAACATCTTTTAATAAAGAAAAAAATGAAGTTGATTCAAGGTATGTAAATTTAAAATATATAGATCTGGATAAATTTATATTTTTTAGTAATTATAACTCTCCAAAAGCCAGAGCCTTTGAATCTCATAATCAAATAACAGCATTACTCTTCTGGTCATCTACCAATGTCCAGATAAGAATTAAAGCTAAAATTAATAAAACTTCAATTGCATATAATGACGAGTATTTTAAACACAGATCGCCAAAAAAAAATACTTTAGCTATAAGTTCAAACCAGTCTCATAAAATTCCATCTTATGAAGAAGTCCTATTAAAATATAAAAAAGTTTATAAAAATAATGATTTATCCATATGTCCAGAATATTGTGGTGGATACTCATTTATCCCGTATTATTTTGAGTTTTGGGAAGGACATGAATCTAGAATCAATAAAAGATTAGTATTTGAAAAAATCGATGATTTTTGGAAAAAATACATAATTCAACCCTAACTCGTTGCGAAATATGTTTTTTAGTATAAAATTCACGTCATGAAATATGTGTACAAATATCAAAGTAATTTAATTAAAATTACTACTTCCATAGCATCCCAAACATAGAGATGCTCCTCATTTCTTCTTACCGGTAATTTTCAATAGCTACTTCAAAAAAACAAGTAATTCCTACAAACAAACAAATTAAGGCTAGCAAGGTAATGCTTATAGGTTCTGATGGCGAAAAGATTGGTTTAGTGTCCATTTCAGAAGCACTAGATTCTGCAAAAGCATCTTCTTTAGATTTAGTTCAAGTCTCACCGTCTGATGCAAGTCCAGTAGTATGTAAGTTACTTAATTACGGCAAACATCTTTTTGAAAAGAAGAAAGGTAATTCAGCATCCAAAGTAAAAGTTAAGAGATCCACCACCAAAGAAATTAAATTTAGACCTTCTACAGATGTTGGTGATTATAATATTAAATTAAAAAAGATTAAAAGCTTTATTCTTGACGGAGATAAGACTAAAATAAGCGTCCGATTTAGAGGCAGA
>MDTB01216510.1_pt1 | contig 28880 bp, 27 predicted proteins | sample 811161 | NCBI WGS metagenome assembly MDTB01 (sample SAMN05326650, study PRJNA326480) | marine metagenome | isolation source: seawater | place: Mediterranean Sea | collected 2009
ATTGAGAATTCAAGAACATATTTCACATTTTAATTTGAAAGAAGCATTAAATTTTATTGAAATTGTAAAACCTAAAAAGGCATTTTTAACTCATATTAGTCATTTAATGGGACAACATAATGATGTATCAAAATATCTACCAAAAAATGTTTATTTAGCTTATGATGGTTTAAAAATTACTTTATAAAAAAAGCCTCAGAAGAGGCTTTTTTTAATAATAACTGAATAGATTAAGCTACTTTAGCATTTAAGTCTGATCCTGCTTTAAATTTAACTACATTTTTAGCAGCTATTTTTATTGTTGCACCAGTTTGTGGATTTCTACCGTCTCTTGCAGCTCTTCTTGAAACTGAAAATGATCCAAATCCAACCAAAGAAACTCTACCACCTTTAGAAAGTGCACTTCCAACATGATTAGTAAATGAATCTAAAGCATGCTTGGCAGCAGATTTAGAAATTCCAGCATCGCTTGCCATTGCATCTATTAATTCTGATTTATTCATAATTAAAAAAGTTAAAGATTAAAAAAAAATTTTATTACGATTTTATAAGGCTTACATTTAGTATAACTTTATAAAACTTTACAATTATATTATTATTGTTCTATTTATGCAAGTTACTGTATTAAAAACATCAAGTTTGTTAATAAATATAATTAAATGTTGAAAAAAGACCACTAATTAGTTTAATAATAGTCTATAATTTCAACTTTTGAGTTAATGCCATTAATAAAATTTTTGATGTTCATTCTATTTTTATTTTCAATTTGAACTTCATTTAAAAAAATAATTCCGTCTCTTAAAATTATTTTAAATTCATGTTTATTAATTTCAATGTAAGGTTTTAAATTTTTTTGTTCATTAATTTTAATTCTATAGCTAGAATTAAACACCTTCATGATTTTAATTTTGTTTTTAATCTTAATTCTAAACCATGCGCATGGATATGGTGACAAACCTCTGATAAAGTTATGTATTTCCTCTATCTGCTTTTTGAAATTTAATTGACATTTTTTTTTATTTAATTTTGGAGCAAGCTTAAAATTTTTATTTAAATTTTGCCTAATAAGTTTAAGGTTACCCTTTTTTAATTTTTTGCAAGTTTCTATTGTTAATTTTGCTCCAATTTTCATTAATTTATCATGAAGTGTTTGAAAGTTATCATATATATTTATTTCACATGATTTTGACATTATTATGTCACCTGAATCAATTTTATCATTAATAAAAAAGGAAGTAACACCTGTTTTATTCTCACCATTAATTATTGACCAATTTATTGGAGCTGCACCTCTGTAATCAGGAAGTATTGAAGCATGAATATTAAAAGTCCCATATTTAGGGATCGACCAAATTTCCTTTGGAATTTTTTTAAACGCTACTACTACATATAGATCAGCGTTTATTTTTTTTAAGATTTTTATTAATTCTTTAGAGTTTAAATCATTATACTGAATTATATTTATATTTTTTTTAATTGCATATTGTTTAACTTCACAAAATTTTGTTTTTAATCCTCTATTAGATACTTTATCAACTGGGCAGACTACTGATAAAACTTCATATTTGTTTTCAATCAAATTATTTAATGATTCAACTGAAAAAATGGTGGTTCCAAAAAATATAATTTTCATTTTATAAGTTATTTATTACAAAATTAGTTCTCTCGAAAACATCTGACTTTGGTACAATTATTGGGTGATAATTTAGATTTTTATATGTATTATGAATACTTTCTCCAATATTTTTGGCTTCTTCGAAATCTTCAATTCTTTCATTGTCTTTAATATAAATATCTCCCCAAAAAGGTGTAAAAAAAACTTTATCATACCTTAATTTTTTTGTTAAGTTATTAATTTCAAAATCCATATTATTTATATTTTTATAATTTAAATATGCAATAATATCAGGTATTCCCCTATCATAAAATGATAAATTTTCTTTAATATTTTTAAATTGTTCTTTTCTTTTGTGTAATAACATCTTAGAAAATTCTAAAATATTATTCCAAGGAGTTGCGTCACCTTTTTTAATATTTTGTTGAAGTATTATTTCTCTTGAAATTTCATCAAAACAATGAAATCCTTTTTTTTTAAGTGAATTAATTATTAGTGTTTTTCCAGTACCCGGACCTCCTGTTATTACTATTCTTTTTTTCATTCAACTAATTTAATAAAAATAATAAATTTTAAATTATCGTTTGTATTTTTGTATAATGAAAAATAACTTAAAAAGTTTAAAAAATTTATTGGATCATCAAATTTATCCTAATAACTATCTTTTCAAATTCATTTTAAAACCTGATAATCAAAAAATATCAAAAATCTTATCCTTTTTTGATAATAATGTAAAATACAAAGTTAAAAATTCCTCAAATGGATCTTATGTCTCAATTTCAATTAATTTAAGAGTCAAAAACTCTCAAGAAGTTATAGCAAAATACCAAAAAATTTCAACAATTAAAGGAATTATAAGTTTATGATTAAAAAAAGAAAAATTGCAGTTATAGGGGCAGGTATTTCAGGATTATCTGTGGGATATTATCTTAAAAAAAATAAAAATATAGACCTTGATATTTTTGAGTCAACTGGTACCCCAGGTGGAGTTTTATCATCTGAAATAATAAATGATTGTGTCATTGAGTGGGGAGCTAGAGGAATTAGACCTTCTGGTAAAGGAGAAATTACACTTCAAATTATCAAAGAAATTGGAATATTTAATGATCTAGTTTTTTCTTCTGATTCATCAAGAAAAAGATACCTATACCATAATGGTAAATTAAATTTAGTTCCATTTTCAATTAAATCAATTATTAAATCCCCCTACTTAAAACTTATAATTAGTTCAATATTTAAGGACTTACTATCTAAATCTGTTAATTCAGATGAATCAATTTATTCATTTTTTGAGAGACATATTGGTCAAAAAGCTACAAATTTATTTATTGACAGTTTAATAAGTGGAATTTGGGCTGGTAATATAAAAAAAATGAGTGTTAAGGCAGCTTTTCCTGACTTGAAAAAAAGTGAAAAAAAATTTGGATCAATAATATTATCTCAATTATTTACTAATAAAAGTAATACCAAATCAGAATTTTCCAAGAAAATTACATCTAAAGCATTATTTAGTTTTAAAAATGGTATGCAAGATTTGTGCTATGGTTTATCCAACAAACTTGTTGATAATATTAGTTACAAATCTAAAGTCACAAATATTAAAATCGATAAAAAAATAAAAATTAACGTAAATAATAAAGATTTTTTTTATGATCATGTTGTTTCTGCCATACCATCATTCAGTTTAAGTAAAATTGTTGATTCAAAATTGTCGAAAATTTTACAACAATTTAATTATTCTTCTATTGCGGTTTATAATATAATAATACCAAAAAGTACTTTTAATTTTGACGGATTTGGTTTTCTTGTTCCATCATCAGAGAAGTCAATAGTTTTAGGAGTTATTGCAAATTCTAATACATTTATTGAACACTCTTCAAAATATTTTGAATCTTATACCATAATGTTAGGTGGAGAAAGGTATTCATATGATTTTTTAAGTAAAATAGACGTAAGAAAAATTTCTTTACAATTTTTAAAAAAAGTTTTTAAAACTGAGATAATAGTTAAAAAAGATTCTCTAAGATTAATTAGAAATGCAATACCTCAATATGATATCAATCATTACAAAAAAATTAACGAACTTGAAAAATTGAATATTAAAAATTTTCACATTGGAGGAAATTATTTATCAGGTGTTGCATTAAAAGACATCATCTTTAATTCAAGAGAACTAGCAAATAAAATTTTATTTAATTGTTAATAAATCTTTTATAATAAGAAATAAATAGAGTAGTAAGTGGTAAAGCAATTATGAAACCTGTAATTCCCAGAAGTTTTCCCCATATAGACAATGATAAAATAATTATTGCAGGATTTAATCCAGTGACTTTATTCATTATTTTTGGAATTAATATTAGCTCTTGAACAATTTGAACAATGACGAAAATTAATAAAGTAATTGAAATGCTAAAAAATATATTTTCGTTATTTTCTAATGAGCTGATTATTGACAAAAAGAATGCAGGAAATATAGCAATCAACTGTAAATAAGGAACTAAGTTTAATATACCAATAAATAAACCAAATACAATTGCCAATGGTAAATCGATAATTTTAAAACCGATACAAAACATTATTCCTACAATAAAGGCGATAAGAGCTTGCCCTCTAAAGTATGATTTCATACCAAGATTTAAATCATAAAATATCTCTTTGAAAATTGGTTTATATTTATTAGATACATAGTCATTTGAAATTTTTTCAATAGTAGGAGAGCTCATTAAGATCAATACAGTATAGAGGAAAATTAAGAATATACCAAATATTCCTATAAAAAAACTAATTGAGCTAGAAAAAAAATTTATTAAGATTGGAGATATTTGAGAATAAATACTGTTAAGTGTATCGATATCAATATTTTTAAAATTGAAATTCTTAAAAATACTTAAAATTTTAACTTGAAATGATTCAGGAATAATAGTTACAGATTGAATATGCTTTTTAATTAACACTGAACCCAATTGAATTTCATTATATATTAGAGGAATTGAAAATAATAATAAACCAAAAGTTAAAGACAACAAAAATATAATTGATATTGAAACCGATATAGATCTTTGTTTAATCTTAAATAATTTTTCAACTAACGAAACAAAGGGATTTATTAGGTAAGATATAAATAATGAAATAAAAAAAGGTGAGATTACATCTTTCAATATATACACCAAAAAACAAAATATAAAGAAAATAAAAAAATTAATATTTTTAATATTATTCATGGTAACAAAATTAATTTTTTTTTTTTAATATTTTTTAATTGTCAAAAAAAAGTAAAATTATAAAGTTATTATTAATTTTTTACTTTAGTAAAATTTTTTAAGTATCTGAAAATAAAATATTTATAATTAATTTAACTTTAAATTAATATTAAAATTTACCTTAAAAATTTAAACATCCAAAAAAATAAAATCTTTTAAAAGAGTTTTTGTAAATTAGACAACTTAAAATTTTAAAATGAAATATATATTTTGTTTAACAGTTTATTTTTTTTCTCTAACCAATTTATTTGGTCAAAACTTTTTTACAGAGGTTAATATTAATGAAATTACTAATATAGGAAGAGAAAATTACCCAGATAAATATAAAATTTTCAAAATTGATTATAATACTTTGCTATCTTATTTTTCTAATGTTCCTAAGGAATTTTCTGATAACAAAAATAAATTAATCTTTCCTCTTCCAACGCCTGATGGAAAGTATTTAGATTTTCATTTTGTTGAGTCTAGTTTATTTTCTAATGAACTTTCATCAAAATTTCCTGAAATAAAATCCTACTTAGGATATTGTAAAAGTGATCCTTTGTATAATGCAAGATTAACTATTGACAAAAGAGGTATACATGCAATGATTATTAATCATTCAAACTCTATTTATATTGATCCCATATCTCCATTTAATAATGAATATTGTATTGTTTATTATAAAAAAGATTTCTATAAAACAAATCAAAAAAAGAGGTTAAGCAATTGTGTAATTGATTCCAATAATTACAAAACTAAAAAAAATCAGTCTATTTTTTCTGGTGATATTTTACGAGTATATAGAATTGCTATTGCCACCACTGGTGAATATTCTCAATTTCACGGTGGAAATATTAGTGATGTTTTATCAGCTATAAATGTTACATTAAATAGAGTTAACCTGGTATATGAGAGGGAAGCTTCAATTAGAATGATTTTAGCTGAAAATAATGATTTAATAATATATCTAGATTCTTCTACTGATCCTTACTCTAATGGTAATCCTGGAGCAATGATTGACGAATGTCAATCTAATTTGGATCAAAATATTGGTAATGCTAATTATGATATAGGTCATGTATTCGGAACAAATAGTGGAGGTCTGGCTGGTTTGGGAGTTGTTTGTTTAGATACTCAGAAAGGTAGGGGAGTCACTGGAAGTTCAAACCCAATTGGTGATCCATTTGATATTGACTATGTAGCTCATGAAATAGGACATCAATTTGGAGCTTCTCATACACAAAATAATTCTTGTAACAGATCTTCTAATTCTTCCTATGAACCTGGAAGTGGCTCTACCATTATGGGATATGCTGGAATTTGTCCCCCCAATCTACAAAATAATTCAGATGATTATTTTCACACGATTTCATTCGATCAAATTAAAGCACATTCAAACGGAATTAGTTTTGACATAGATTGTTCACAACAAATTGAAATTGAAAATATTATCCCAACATCAAATTGTGGTATTGGAAATTTTACAATACCAGTGAATACTCCATTTGAGTTAACTGGTTCAGGTTTTGATCCTGATTCTGAAAATATATTAACCTATTGCTGGGAGCAATTTGATCTTGGTCCTGAGACTATTGAATCAGACGATAATTTGATTAATCCATCTTCTTCACAACCAATTTTTAGGAGTTATTCACCCAAATTAAATCCAATACGAATTTTTCCAGATTTAATTGATATTTTAAATCAAACGTCAACAATTGGTGAAATTCTTCCCAGTTATTCAAGAGAATTAAATTTCAGATTAACAGTCAGAGACAATCATTTAGGATGTGGAGGTGTATCATATGACTCTAAAACAATTTTGGTAAATGAATTAGCAGGACCATTTACCGTCAATGATATCAATGATGTTTGGGAATATGGTTATTCATACCAGGTTACTTGGGACGTTTCAAATACTAATATTGACCCCATTAACTGTTCAAATGTAGATATAATTTTATCTGTTGATAATGGTCAATCTTTTACAGATACACTGGCATCAAATATTTTAAATGACGGAAATCATGAAATAATTTGTCCTCAGATTGTTTCTGATAATGCAAGAATTAAAATTAAAGCCAAGAATAACATTTTTTTCAATATTTCAAATCCTTTTTCGATAATTGAATCCACTAATCAAAATTTTAGCTTAAATGTTGGTCAAAATACTCAAAATATTTGCACAAATGATCAAGTTATATTTGAGATTAATATTAATTCAATTAATAATATGATTGATCCAGTTTCATTAAGTTTAACTGGATTGAGTTCAAATATTGCTTTACATTCATTTACTCCTTCAATTGTTATACCGGGAGATAATTCTCAATTAATCATATCTTCTATAAATTCTATTCCAGGGGGAAATTATGAATTTCAGTTATCTGGAAATTCTGGAGATATAACTCATCTTATTCCAATTTATTTAAATGTTTTTGATTCTATCCCTGTTCCTCCATCTTTAAATTTCCCTAATAATCTTTTAACTGGTGTACCTTTGTCACCAAATTTTTCCTGGAGTTCATCTATTAATGATTCTTCATACGAAATAAATATTTCAATTGATTCAACTTTTGAAAATATATCTTTTTCTGAATCTGACATTATAGAAAATAATTTTTCTTTACCAGTTTTATTACCTTACGATACTGAAATTTTCTGGTACGTTAACTCTTCTAATCCTTGTGGAATATCATCTAATAGCGAAGTTTTTTCTTTTATCAGTGCTGGTGAAAATATTACTGAAATCTATGGTTGTACAGACAGCCTTGCATTTAATTTTGACCCTGTTGCAACAAATGACGATGGATCATGTGGTGAGGTAGTAATAGGATGTACCAACTCTTTAGCTGACAACTTTAATTCAGAAGCAAATACCGATGACGGTTCTTGTGTAATTTCAGGATGTTTGAATGAAGTGGCTTTAAATTATAATCCAATTGCTAATATTGACGATGGTTCATGTATTATTTTAGGATGTACTGATCCTATATCTTCAAATTTTAATATGAATGCAAATCAAGATGATGGTTCATGTGTTTCTTTTATTTACGGTTGTACAGATGACGATGCATTTAATTATAATCCAAGTGCAAATATTAATGATGGATCTTGTGATTACACTTCATTAATTCTAATTCAATATGAAGAACAAGGAGGAATTTATAATTTTAATGCTATTATTAATAATTTAAATAATATTGTTTTTATTCAATGGGATTTTGGGGATGGTAATATTAATTCTGGGCAAAATAATATTCAACATGTATATAATCAAAATGGTTTTTTTACTGTTACTCTCAATGTAATGACATTTACAGGTTTATTTTCAACTAGTCAAATAATTAACGTTAATCATTATGTTTATGGATGTACAGATCCTAATTTTATTAATTTCAATCCCCTTGCTCAAATTGAAGATGGAAGTTGCGAAGAAATTATTAATGGATGCATGGATTCATTAGCTGTAAATTTTGATATTGAATCAAATTTTGATGATAATTCATGTATTTATTTAAATTTTGGATGTACAGATTCATTAGCTTTAAATTTCAATATTGAAGCAAATACTGATGATAATTCATGTATTTATTTAAATTCCGGATGTACTGACACTTTAGCTATAAATTTCAATATTGAAGCAAATTTTGATGACAATTCATGTCTATACACTGCTCCTTTAACTCCTGGTTGGAATGTAGCCCTTACTTCTAATAATCATACAATACTAATAACTCAAGAAACTCAAATTAATATCTCTGATAATCCAATACAAAATGGAGATTACATTGGAGTTTTTTATTTAAATCAAAATGAAGAATACAATTGCGCTGGCTTTTTGGAGTGGAATGGTTCCTCAAATACAATATCTATTAGTGGTGAAGATTTTGAAGAAAATAATGGTTATTCAATTGGTGATGAATTTATTTGGATGACTTGGGATTCATCAACCAATACTACTTCTATGGCAATTGCTGATTATGATAGTTCTTTTCCAAATACAAATACATATGAAGTTGATGGAATCAGCAGTTTAGTTGCACTATCAAATACTTTTTCTCAAGATATCCTTTTAAATGAGAATTGGAATTTGATATCAACTTACATAAATCCAAATATTTCATTAATTTCTGAAATATTTTCTCCAATTCAATCGGACCTAATACTTATTAAAGACGAATTAGGAATGGTTTATTGGCCTGAATATAATATAGATAATATTATATATAATTCAATTGGTAAAGCATATAAAATTAAAATGACTAATTCTACTTTATTAGAAATAAGAGGTAATGAAATAGAACCCTCAGATCATATATTAAATATTCCCCAAGGTTGGAGTTATCTAGGTTATCTCAGAAAGAATCCTGGTGATATTTCAATAATTTTAGAACCAATTACTCAAGATATTTTATTAGTCAAAGATGAATTAGGTAATGTATATTGGCCATCTTTCAATGTAAATACCATTGGTAATATGGATCCTGGATCTGGTTATCAGATAAGAATGCTTAATGATGTTACATTATCTTATCCTTCAAATGATATAAATATTCCACAACTAAGAATTTCAAAAACTGAAATGAGATATTTTAAAGAAAAAATATCTCCTAAAGAATTTAATGCAACTATTGTATTTCCTTATGATTTAATTAACGATAAAATGAAATTTGGAGATGAGATTGGTATTTTTGATCAGAATAATCATTTAATAGGTAAATCGTCATATAATTTGAATACAACTATAATTAATTTATTTTTTGAAAAAAATAATATAGGTGAGAATTTTTCTATTAAATTTTGGTCATCTAATGATAATAATATTTACTCTTTGATTCCATTATTCAAAAAAAATTCTCCAGAAATATTAGATGTTAATAGAATTTTTAAAGTTGAAAATTATGAAATCATAAATGAAACAAGTAATTTTTTGATTATGCCAAATCCTGTAAAATCAGATTTTAATATAAAATTTAATTTACTGAATGATGAGCATGTAAAAGTTTCAATATTAAATCTATTGGGACAAGAAATTACAGTTTTGTTAAATAGGAATCTGTCTTGTGGCTCACATTTATATAACTTTAAATCAGATATTTTTGACAGTGGATTATATTTCATTAAATATAGTACTAAGAAGAGTGATGAATTATATCAAATACATTTTCAAAATTAGTAAAATCAGTCATTATTATGAAGTTTAATAATAACTTGGTGGTTAAAAAATTTTACGATTTAAGTGTATCTGAATTATTTGAAATTTTAAAATTAAGACAAAATGTTTTCATAATAGAGCAAAATTGTATTTATAAAGATATTGATAATATTGATAAGATAAGTTATCATGTCATGATTTTTCAAAAGAAATTAGTATCATATTTGAGATTTTACAATGTTAATTCTGAAGTTGCTGTAATTGGAAGAGTTGTGACAGAGAAAAAATTTAGGAATAAAAAAAATGCTAATTATATTATTAAGCAATCAATTCAAAAAATCAAAGAAAATAAAGAGATAAAATTAATTAAAATTTCAGCTCAATTACATTTAAAAACATTCTATGAATTGTTTAATTTCAAATCAAAAGGAGAATCTTATCTTGAAGATAATATTCCACATATCGAAATGCATTTAAATATATAAGTTGAAGTGAAAAAAGTTATATTTTTAGATAGAGATGGCGTAATAAATTTCAATAATGGAGAGTATATTTATTCTTTAAATAATTTTAAATTTAATAATGGATTTTTTGAAGCTTTAAAATTTTGGCATAATTTAGGTTATTATTTTGCAATCATAACTAATCAGGGTGGAATATCAAAAGGTATTTATAAAAAAAAAGATGTAATTATCATTAATAAATATTTATATTATTGGTTTAAATTAAATAATTTTAATCTTCTAAGTATTTTATTTTGTCCTCATCATAATTTAATTGAAAATTGTATTTGCAGAAAGCCCAATTCACTCTTGTTAGAAAAAATTATTGCGAAATATGATATTTCTGTTAAAAATTCTTTCCTAATAGGAGATAATTTTTCAGATATTCAATCAGGAAAAAAAGTTGGTATTAATTCAATTAAAATTAGATCTAATAAAAGTTTAAATAAAGTTATTCATGAATATAAACATAAATGGTAAATTACTCAGTGAATCTGAGTTTATTTTTAGCTCTTCTAATAGAGGTTTTTTATATGGAGATAATATTTTTCAAACTATATTATATTCTAATAAAAAACTTTTATTCTGGGAAGAACATTATTTTAGACTTATGGGAGGGGCAACAATAATGAGAATGTATATTCCTCAAAATTTAAATTTAGAATATTTATGTGATGAGATTATTAGAACTATCGATAGTTGTATTCTTTCAAATGAGACTTGTAGAGTAAGGATTTCAGCTTTTAGATCTAAAGGGGGATATTATTTTCCTACTAACAATAAAATGAATTATTTAATTCATGTAAAAAAAATTGAAAAAAAATATTTAAATATTTTAGTTGGTAAAAAAATTGATGTTTTTTACGATCATTTTAAACCAAAATATCAATTAGCTAACTTTAAAGGAAACTTTTCAATTATAAGTACTTTATCTGCTATATTTGCAAATGAAAACAAACTTGATGAATCAATAATATTGAATTCTTCATCAGAAATTTGCGAAACAACAAGTTCAAATATTTTTTTAATTTTTAAGAATGATATAGTAACCCCAATTATTGAAAGTGGTTGTGTAGATGGAGTAGTAAGAAAAGTTTTAATTGATTTTCTAAGAAATCAAGGCTATAATTTAATTGAAAGAGAAGTCAAAACTTTTGATTTAATAAAAGCTGATGAAGTTTTTTTAACTAATTCAATTAAAATGCTTCATTGGGTAAGTTCATACAAAAATAAAAAGTACAATAACGTTTTGTTCAAAGAAATTCAATATTCGTTTATGAAAAAATTTAATATTAGATAATTTAATATGAAAAAAAATATCACTGAATATAGAATTGACTATAAAATGAATATGTTAAGTGAAAATGAACTTGACAAAAATCCTAATAAACAATTTAAATTATGGTTTGAAGAAGTATGTAAATCTGACATAATTGAACCAAACGCAATGATTTTATCAACAATAGACTCAAATAATTATCCAAACTCAAGAGTTGTATTGCTCAAAGGAATTGAAAAAAATGGATTAGTTTTTTATTCTAATTATAATAGCTCTAAAGGCAAAGAATTAGAATTAAATTCCAATGCTTATTTATTATTCTACTGGCCTAATTTGGAAAGACAAGTAAGAATTAGAGGGAATATAAATAAAATTTCACCCAAACTTTCAGACAAATATTTTTTTTCAAGACCAAAGAAAAGTCAAATTTCTGCTATAATTTCAGAACAAAGTAAAAAAATTAATGATAAAAATATTTTGAAATATAGAATTAAAGAAATTGAAAAAAATAATATTACAATTAAAAGACCTTCCTATTGGGGTGGATACAAATTAAAACCTAATTATTATGAGTTTTGGCAAGGAAGACCTTCAAGACTTCATGATAGATTTGTTTATGAAAAAAAATTAAATAAATGGAATATTCACAGACTTCAACCCTAATTTTTTAATATTTTAAAATGAAAAATTAAAAACTCATATCTCTAGTTAAATTCTCTCTCAATTTATTAATTGAGATATTTTCATAATATCTACCCATTTTAAAATAAGAAATATTTCCTCTTTCTTCAGAACAAGTAATTGCAATAGAATCAGTTAATTCTGTAATACTCAAAGCAGCTCTGTGTCTTAAACCAAAATGAATTGGAATATCTTCAATATTTTCATTTATGGGAATTACACATCTAGCAAATAAAATTTTATTGTTATCAATTATTATCGCACCGTCATGTAGTGGGCTATTTTTAAAAAAAATACTCAATATTAATGATTTTGAAAGTTTACTATTTATTTCAATCCCTGAGTCAGAAAAAGTATTAAGTTTTGTATTTCTCGATATAATAATTAAACTCCCTATTTTTTTTGAAATCATTTCATCAATTGATTCTACGATCTCAGAGATATCAAGTTTATTTTCATCTTTTTTAAAAATTAAGTTTTGTAATAAATTAGCATTATTTGAAAATCGAGTTGAACCAATCATAAGAAGGAACCTTCTAATTTCTTGTTGAAAAACAATTATTATAGCAATAACTCCTACTCCTATAAATTGACCAAGAATTTCAGACAATAATTCCATTTTTAAAAATTCGACAATCTTCCAAAATAAATATGTTAATGTAATTCCAATAAATATTTTAATCGCAACTGTACCTTTAATTAGTTTATATAGTTGATATATTATTATTGTAACTAAAATAATATCAATTAAATCATAAATATTTATATCAATAAAATTCACTATAGTAAATTTTTAATAATTTTTATTACTTCAGAAGCTTCTTTTGTATCATGAACCCTAATAATTGAAATTTTATTCAAAACACTATATGTATTTAATACTGTAGTTCCATTTAAAGCATTAATAGATGATGTATTTAATAATTTATATATTAGAGATTTCCTCGAAACTCCAATTAAAATCGGACAATCAAGTCTTTCTATACAGTTAATATTTTTTAATATACTGTAATTTTGATATAAATCTTTTGAAAAACCTATACCAGGATCTACTATTATGTCATTAATATGGAATTTTTTTAAAATATTAATTTTTTTTTGAAGATCATATATTACATCAATTATTAAATTTTCGTATTTATTATTAAGATGCATATTTTTTTGTTTTCCTTTCATATGATTTAAAATATATGGAACTTTATACTTTCCTATGATTTCAAATATTTTACTATCCATATTTCCACCTGAAACATCATTAATTATTGAAGCACCATTTTCAATACCTTCCTCAGCAATTTTTGATCTAAAAGTATCTAATGATATAAGTATGCTAGGGAATTCTTTAATTATTGATTTTAATGCTGGAATGACTCTTTTTCTCTCTTGAAACTCGCTAACAAAATCAGCTTTAGGTCTAGTTGAATATCCACCTATATCAATAAAAGTTACATTATTTAGTAACATTTTTTCAATAGTTTTTAGTAAGCCTATGTCATTTTTATATCTTCCTTTGACGTAAAATGAATCAGGAGTAATGTTTATTATTCCCATTATTTTTTTGTCACTTAAATTAATGATTTTACCTTTGCAATTAATATATTTTTTCAAGTATTTAATTTTAATAATATAAATATAATTCAAATATGTCTAAAACATATGAGCAGTTTGATTTAATAATAAACATTTCTTTAGATGTTTTTAAAAATAAAATGAATGATTATGGTAGTGCATGGAGAATTTTGAGGCTATCATCATTAACCGATCAAATTTTTATCAAAGCACAAAGAATTAGAAATATTCAAAATAATGGATTGAAAAAAGTAAGTGATAATATTGAATCTGAATTTATTGGAATAATAAATTATTCAGTCATGGCAATAATTCAATCTAATATTGGAATTTCAAACGAACCTGATTTGTCTTATAAAGAAGCAATCAGTCAATATGAGTCAGTAATAAAAGAGGCAAAAATGTTAATGAATGACAAAAATCATGATTATGGAGAAGCATGGAGAGATATGAGAGTTACTTCTCTCACTGACTTAATTATTCAAAAGTTATTTAGGATTAAACAAATTGAGGATAATAATGGTGTAACTTTAATTAGTGAAGGAGTTGAAGCTAATTTTTTCGATATAATGAATTATGCAATTTTTTCTTTAATACATTTAAACATATTATCAAATGAAAATTTTACTTAGTATTTCAAGAATCCTTGTAGGTTCTTTATTTATTGTTTCAGGACTAATTAAGGCTAATGACACAATAGGTTTTTCATTCAAATTACAAGAATATTTTTCTTATGATGTTTTGGATATACCTTTTTTAATTGATTATACACTTCCAATGGCAATTTTGATTTGTATTTCTGAAATTTTATTAGGTCTTGCTATCATTATTGGAGCACAAGTCAATCTTACTGTTTGGTCACTATTTATAATGATAATATTTTTTGATTTTTTAACATTTTATTCTGCTTTTTACAATAAAGTTACTGATTGTGGATGTTTTGGAGATGCAATTAAATTTACTCCTTGGCAGTCTTTTTATAAAGATCTAATTCTGACTATTTTGATTTTAATATTATTAATTGGAAAAAATAGTATTAATTACAACAAATTTAAAACTAATAAATATTTTTTTGTAATATCTATATTTATCATTTTTTTATTTTCATTTTATGTCTTAAACTGGATCTTTCCTGTATACTTTTCTTTATTATTATTTTTGATTGTAATTTTAGTTAATAAATTTATATTAAATTCTATTAGTCAATATTTAATCGCTACTGTAACTTTTATTTTAAGTTTAATTTTTTCAATTTTTACTTATTTATATCTCCCTATTAAGGATTATAGGCCATATTCAATTGGTTCAAATATTATAGAGGGTATGAAATTACCAAAAAATGCTAAATCAGATGTGTATGAAGACATTTGGATTTATGATATTAATGGTAAGATCTCTGAATTCTCAACTAAAGATAAACCTTGGGAAATTGAAAATTCAACATTTGTTGATAGAAAAACAAATCTTATTTTCAAGGGTGATCGACCAACTGTAAAAGATTTTACAATTGAATCCGATAATTATGGAGATATAACTGACAGTATATTAAATCTTGATTATTGTGTACTAATTGTTTTGTATGATATTGAAAAATCCTCGGTTTTGGGAATGAAAAAAATATCTGAATTAATTAATTATTTTAATAATAATAACGTTAAAAATATTCTCATGTCATCAAATAATGATATAATTTCTTATGAAATTTTAAAATCAAATGGAATCAATAATGAAATCAATGTTACAGACGAAACAACTCTTAAGACAATGATAAGATCAAATCCCGGAATAATAATACTAAATCAAGGTGAAATTATAAATAAATTTAGCTTCAGAAAAATGAAAAATTTGTATAACTCAATATAATTTTAATTGTTAAACTTTTTTATAAATAAAATTTTATATTCAATAAGTGTATTATTTGGAGTCATTTTTGTCATATTTTTTTTGTTTACAATTTTACCAGGTGATCCCAGTAAAATGATTATGGATAAAAGAGATAATTTTGATTTGAATAACGCAATTAAAGAAAAGTATGGTTTTAATTATTCAAAATTAAATCAGTTTTTTTTCTACCTAAACGATATTTCTCCACTATCATTTCATTCTACAAAAAAAGAATCTTTTACCAATATAAATAAACATAAGTATAGCATTTTTTATAAAGCTTATGTTAATGATTTTATTATTGTTCTTAAATATCCATATTTAAGAGAATCATATTATAGAAAGAATACACTTGTTTCAGAAATTATTCTCAATACTATTCCTAACACTATTATCCTAGCATTTACAGCCATATTTTTTTCATTGATTTTTGGAATATTTTTAGGAATAATATGTGCAATCTACAATGAAAAAATTATAGATAACCTAATATTTAATTTTTCAATATTAGGTATCTCTTTACCCTCTTTTTTTTCTGCTATAATTATCTCATGGTTTTTTGGATTTTATTTATCAGAGTATACTGGATTAAATATGACAGGAGATTTATTTGAAGTTGATAATTTTGGAAATGGTGAAAAAGTTAAAATTAAAAATATTTTTTTACCTGCTTTAACTCTTGCCATTAGACCATTATCTGTATTTATCCAATTAACAAGAAAATCTATTTTAAATACTTTAAATCAAGATTTTATCAAAACTGCATATTCTAAAGGCTTATCCTTAAATAGAATATTGTTTGTCCATGCTCTTCCTAACTCAATTAATCCAATTATTACCTCATCCTCTAGTTGGTTCGCTTCGATGTTAGCCGGATCAGTTTTTGTTGAGTATATCTATGGATGGAATGGAATAGGTAAAGAAATTGTTGATTCATTAAATTTTCTTGATTTACCGATGGTTATGGGTGCAATTTTAACAATTTCTTTTTTTTTTATAATAATAACAATTTTTACTGATATTTTGTATTATATTATCGATCCTAAAATAAGATTTAAATAAAACTAAACAATGGAAAATAGTAAAATTATTTTTAGTATGAACAATGTCAGTAAAGTATTATCAAGTGGTAAATACTTGGTCAAAGACATTAATTTATCTTTTTTTTATGGTGCAAAAATAGGTATAATAGGAGAAAATGGGTCAGGAAAATCTACTTTATTAAATATAATTTCAGGTAATGATCAAAATTACATTGGAGATATTATTTCTGATAAAGAATTTAGTGTTGGAATTTTAGAGCAAGATCCAAAATTAGATATTAACAAGACAGTTTTTGAAACAATAAAAGAAGCTAATCATAAAATTATTTCTATGCTTGATGAGTTTGATAAAATTAGTCAAAAATTTACTGATCCCAATATTTTAGATGATCCAATTAAATTTCAAAAATTGATCGACAGACAAGGAGAATTACAAGATGAAATTGATACAGCTGGTGGTTGGGAAATTGATAATAAAATTGATAAAGCAATGTCATCACTTAGAACACCTCCTGGAGACAGTTTGATTAAAAACTTGTCTGGCGGAGAGAGAAAACGGGTTGCTTTATGTAAATTAATTTTACAAAGTCCAGATGTTTTACTTTTAGATGAACCAACAAATCATCTTGATACTGAATCTGTAAATTGGCTTGAAAAATACCTTGAATACTACAAGGGGACAGTCATTACAATTACTCATGATCGATATTTTTTAAATAATGTTTCAAAATGGATATTAGAATTAGACAAAGGAATCGGGGTTCCATGGAAAGGTAATTATCATTCATGGTTAGATCAAAAAATAAGTCAGATAAAATTTGATAAGCATAAAATTTCTAAAAAATTAAATAATTTGATTAATGAATTAGAATGGTTTAATTCTAGTTCAGAATTAAAATTACAAATTAATAAAAATAGATTAAATAATTATGAGAAACTTCTTAAGCAAAACTCTATAATTAGTGATAATTTAGAATTATATATACCTCCTGGACCAAGGCTTGGTAACAATGTTCTACAATTTAAAAGTGTTACAAAAAAATATAATAAAAATACAATAATTGATAATTTATCCTTTAATTTACCTCAATCGGGGATTACTGGAATAATTGGCCCCAATGGATGTGGTAAAACAACTTTATTTAAATTAATATTAGAATTAGAATTTCCAAATTCTGGTGAAATTTTAAAAGGAAAAACAGTGAAGACGTCATATTTTGATCAATTATATCAAAATATAAATAAAAATACTTCTGTATGGGATATTATTTCTGGAGGTAATGAATTTTTGAATTTATCTGGTAAAAAAATTAATTCTAGATCATATATTTCTAAATTTAAATTTTCAGGTCAGGATCAAGGTAAAAATATTCGTGTTTTATCGGGGGGAGAAAAAAATAGATTAAATTTAGCTTTAACTTTTTTATCAGAAGGAAATTTACTTTTACTTGACGAACCTACAAATGATCTAGATATAAATACACTGAGAATATTAGAACAAGCACTAATTAATTATGTCGGCTGTGCATTAGTGATTTCTCATGATAGAATGTTTTTAGATAGAATTTGTACACATATTTTATCATTTGAAGGAAATTCAAAAGCTCGTTTTTTCGAGGGATCATATAGTGAATATATGCAAAATAAACATTTAAGATTAAGTTCTGATAGTTCAAAATAATTCATAAAATTATGAAAAATAAAATTGATATTTTAGCTATAGGTGCACATCCAGATGACGTTGAACTTGGCTGTGGAGGTACTATTATTAAACATATTAAATTAGGATATAGTATTGGAATAATAGACTTATCATGTGGAGAATTAGGCTCAAGAGGAAACAAAGAAATTAGATTAGAAGAATCTAAAATTGCTGCAAATTTTTTAGGTATTAAATTTAGAGAAAATTTAAATTTTGAGGATGGTTTTATATTTAGCAATAATAAATTTTATCAAATTGAACTGGTAAAAAAAATAAGAAAATATAAACCTAATATTATACTTTGTAATGCACTATCTGATAGACATCCTGACCATTCTAGATCAGCTAAACTTGTTATTAATTCCTCTTTTTTATCTGGTTTAAATAAAATTGAAACTTTTGATAAAGATATTAAACAAGAAATTTGGTCTCCAAAAAACATTCTCCATTATACTCAATGGAACACTGCTGAACCTATGATCAGTATCGATATTTCTCAATATATTGATCAAAAAATTAAACTTATAAAAATATATAAATCTCAGTTTTATAATCCTAAATCAACTGAGATTAAAACAAAGATTTCTTCAAAACAGTTTTTAGATAGTATTACTAGTAGAGCATCTGATTTAGGTAGACTAATTGGAACGAAATATGCCGAGGGCTTTCAAAGCAAACAATATTTGAAGATTAATGAGTTATCCAATTTGATCTAAAATATGTCTATTTCTATGGTTTTTTTGTTATCTAGGTATCCAACTAGCCTATCTCCTTTAAATATTTTACCAACTCCAGATGGAGTTCCAGTTAAAATAATATCTCCTTTTTTAACTGTTATATAATTTGTGAGATATTGAATTAATTCATCAATTTTAAATATCATTTTATCTGGATTTCCTTTTTGAACAATCTTATTGTTTTTCAAAAGTTTAAATTCTAAAGAACTTAATTCAGATTTTTCAAACCATTTTCCAATTGGAGTTGAATAATCAAAACTTTTAGAAATATCCCAGGGTAGTTTTTTATTTTTACAATCATTTTGTAAATCTCTAGCAGTAAAATCTATGCCAAGTGATATTTCATTATAATATTTATGAGCGAATTTTTTATGTATTGATTTTCCAATTTTATTTATTTTGATAGCTAATTCAACTTCATAATTTATGTTATTGGAAAAACTTGGTAGATAGAATTTATCAGTTCTTAAAAGAGAAGTATCAGGTTTTATAAAAAAAAAAGGTTTTTTTAAAATTTCATTATTTAATTCTTTAGCATGTGATGTATAATTTCTGCCAAAACATATTATTTTCATTTTTATCAAATTAAATTTCAGTTTCAGAATTAAAGTTTTCTAAATCTTTGGCGAAAGAATTTAAAAATGATCCACCAAGTGCTCCGTCTACAACTCTGTGATCATAAGAAAGAGAACAAAACATTTTATGTCTTATAGCAATTACATCCCCATATTCAGTTTCAATTACAGATGGTTTCTTTTTTATGGCACCTACTGCCAATATTGCTACTTGAGGTTGATTAATAATAGGAGTACCCATGATATTTCCAAATGTTCCAACATTTGTTAATGTGAATGTTCCCTGAGTTATTTCATCTGGATTTAATTTATTTTCCCTTGCTCTTCTTGATAAATCATTCACTTTTTTAGTCATTCCTATGAGACTTCTTTCATCTGCATCTTTGATTACTGGAACAATTAAATTTCCGTTAGGTAGTGCAACAGCTAATCCTATATTAATATTTCTGTGTTTTATTATTTTATTACGATCAACTGAAACATTGACCATAGGGTAACTTTTAATTGTTTTAGCAAGAGATTTTAAAAAAATAGGAGTAAATGTAATTTTTTCATTTTCTCTCATAAAAAATATATTTTTATTTTTTTCTCTCCAAGTAACTATTTTGGTAACATCAGCTTCAACAAATGAAGTAACATGTGGTGATATTTTTTTTGATGAAACCATATGATCTGAAATCATCATTCTCATTCTATCCATAACAACAATTTCACTATTTTCAGATATTTTTGCTATGTATTTATCAGTATTAATTTCATTATTATAAGTCTTTTCTGTAGGTATTTTTTTGATTTCTTTGACGTTTAGGGATTTACTATGTAAATAACTAATAATATCTGATTTTGTTATTCTACCTTCATTTCCTGTTCCTTTTATTTTTGCCACTTCATCAGATTTAATATTTTCTTTTCTTATAATAGATTTCACAAGCGGAGAAAGAAAATTATTTTTATCTAAACTTGTAGTACTTTTGATAATATTTGAAGTTATTTTTTTTAAATTAATGTCATCAATTAAATCTAATGAATTATTATTTTTATCATTAGAATTATCGTCAGAATCAACTTTGTTTGTTGACTCAGTAGTTGATTTAATTTCAATTAGTCCAAAAATTTCTCCAACTTTAACAACATCGTTTTCTTTGAATTTTTTTTCAATTAATATTCCTTCAACTGAAGAAGGGACTTCAGAATCAACTTTATCAGTTGCAATTTCAATTACAGTTTCATCAACTTTAATTTTGTCACCAACGTTTTTCAACCAACTAATTATAGTTGCTTCTGCTACACTTTCGCCCATTTTGGGCATAATAAGCTCAAATTTTGACATGTAGAATATTTATTTTATCACCTAATATACAATATTTCATATTTTTTGATCGCAAAATATTTATTTGAATTTAAAAATATTTCTTAAAATTATATAAAAATCATTCATTATTGAGTAATCTTTGGCATATATATTATTTAATCTTTTCATTACATTAATATCAGAACAATTATTGAGATGTGATGATGAAGAAAAAATTCCATCTTTAAGTAAAGGTAAATTTTTTACCTCAACACTTTTATTATAGGAAACCCAAGTTTTTTTCCCTCTTAATATACTTATAATTTTTTTGATTTTTATTTCTTCACAATTATAAAATATTATCATAATTGGATAAAAGATTAACAACAATAAACTAAAAATTATATCAAAAATTTGTTTTTGAAATTTATTTTTAAACAAATTAATGTTGTTGTAATCAAAATTATATATTTCATTTTGAGAAATAATTGTGTTAGAACCTATAATGTATTCACTTTGATGGGGAGTAATTTTAAATTCAATATTATAGTTTTTAATTTTAATCATAATTTCAATAATTTTTGATGATGAAATATCTTTTGAACAAAAGATGATCTCATCAATTTTATATATCTCACATGCCTCTAATATTTTATTTACTTTTCCTATATATTTATTATCATTTGAAAATTCATTTGATATATATTTAACTATATCAGTTTTAATATTATAATTAATTAATATAGAATCTACTCTTTTACATTCTTTTATACTACCCAGTATCAAAATATTTTTTTTTTCATTATACCAAGAAAAATTATTGATTTTTAATTTTTTCATCATAATTCTATTCAATATCAAGATTACTGAAAAAATTATACCACTCATTAAAGTTATAAACCTAGAAAATCTATAGTTTTCAGGTAACAAAGAATAAAAAATTAAAAGCAAAGTAATACTATAAATACTTCCAAAAAATATGCTTGAGTATTTAATTTTTTGTTTATATGAATTTGAAAATATATGAGAAATCATACAAATTATTCCATATAAAGGTATTATTGTATTAATAAATAAATTGGGATATGATCCTCCACTTACATACCTTAGATTGGACTCCCAAAAATTTATTAAAGAAAATATTAAAATCAAAAAAAAAGTGTAATCAAAAATCTTTAAATAGATTTTCTTATAAAATCTTGAAATTATTGATATCATTGCCCTAAAGTATATTGCGAAATTTATCATAATAATCATCAATGAATTTTTTTTATTAGAAAAATGCTTTTTAGAGAATAATTTCATTGCATTATAGAAAACATATACATAATTAAGGGAAGTTTTTTTTGTGCTTTCTCCTTTATAGTGTATGATACTTGTTTTGGGATAATAAAAATTTTTAAATCCATTTTTATGGAGTCTATATGACAAGTCTATATCTTCACCATACATGAAAAAAATTTCATCTAATAATCCTATTTTATCTAATGCTTTCCTACGAATCATCATAAATGCACCACACAATATTTCTACCTCATTAACTTTATCAATATTAAGATAACTCATATGATACTTACCAAATATTCTTGATTTTGGGAATAACTTTGAAAGACCAAAAATTTTATAAAAAGCTATTAGAGGGGTAGGAAGACTTCTTTTAGATTCTTTTAAATACGATCCATTTCCATCGATCATTTTAACACCTAAACCTCCACTGTTTTTAATTTTAGAAATGAAATTTAAAGATTTTGTTAAAGTATCATGATTAATCAAAGTATCAGGATTAAGTAATAGGATATATTCACCATTTGAGATTTTAATACCTTGATTATTTGCTTTTGAGTAGCCTAGATTAATATCATTTTTAATTAAAATAACCCATGGAAACAATTTTTCAATCATTTCATTTGATTTATCTACTGAATTATTGTCAACAACAATAGTTTCACAATTAATATTTTTAATTGCTATTTGAACAGATTTTAAACATTGCTCAAGAAAAAATTTTACATTATAATTTACTATAATTATAGATAATTTTATGTTATTAATTTTTCTCATTAAACGGTTTTCTATCAATTATTGATCTACCTAGTGTAATTTCGTCAGCATATTCAAGTTCATCTCCATATGATATTCCTCTTGCAAGAACACTCATTTTGATATTAAATGAATTAATTTTTTTATATATAAATAAACAAGTAGTTTCTCCTTCTAAAGTTGTTGATAGAGCAAATATAATTTCTTTAATACTATTATTTAGTACTTTGTTAATAAGTGTTTCAATATTTAATTCATCAGGGCTTATTCCCTCAATTGGCGAAATAATTCCACCAAGCACATGATAAATACCGTTAAATTCAGATGTTTTTTCAATTGCTATTATATCCCTGATATCCTCAACTATACAAATTATTGATTTATCTCTATTGGAATTATTACAAATTGAACATAATTCAGAATCTGATATATTATGACAAGATATACAGTTTTTAATTTCAAATTTTAATTTATTAATAGTTGATGTAAAATTATTTACATCTTTTTTATTCATTTTTAACAAACTAAGAACTAACCTTAGGGCAGTTTTTTTTCCAATTCCAGGTAACTTTGAGAATTCATCCGTAGCTTTTTGTAATAATTTTGATGGAATATTCATTATTATTTTTTTTTAAAAGGATCTCTTTTAATCCATTTTTTTGGTTTTAATAGACTACTTAATAGTTTTAAAGAAAATATTATTATTTTATTTTTAACATAAATATGTCCAACATTTGAATTTGGAATAGCTCCAAAATTACTTTTAAATTCTTCAGCAGTCCTACCTAGCTCTATTTTTTTAACATTATTTTTAATTCCAAATTCAATGTTATCTAAAAGTATTTTTGTATAAATATTATAATTTTTATTCAAATCATAATCAATACCAATATAATAAACATATAGAGAATTTGAAAAAATAAAAAAAGAAGAAAACCCTACTAGTTGATTTTTATAAAAATATCCTCTTATGTGAATTTTATTTTTAAAATAAAGTTCCAAAATAAATTTAATTTCAACTTTAATTGAATAAGAATTTTTTTTATAAACATTATTATATAAGTTACTAATATCTTTAGAATAACTCATTACTTCATCTTTATTTAAAAATCTTGAATTTATTAATGAATTGTTTTTAATGTAAAGCCAGTTTTTTTTATACTTTGCTTTTATTAAATCTAGGTAATTATTAAAATCTTTAATTTTATATCCAATATCAATGTACATATTAGGAGATATACTGAAAGTAGAATAATATTTTGATTTAACATTAATGATTTTAGAATAATAATCTGGAATAAATATCAATTTTATTTTGTAATTAACCTTAATATAATTTAATATTTTTATAAAATGTGAATCATTAAACTTTTCATTTCTTTCATATTTGAATGAGTCAAAATTGGTAAATAAAAGATTTCCAAAAAAACAACTCTTAATAGATATTTTTTTCAAATTAGATTTAAAAATATTTAAAAATTTGGAGTTTTCAGTAGAATTTATAAAATTAGTAAATGCTTTATGGCTCTGATTTAATTCAAATACTTGAGAATAAAAAAAATATTTTAGTTTATTATTTTGCTTTACTAGTATATAAAATGGAGTAATTGATGAATAATGATATTTCTCAATAAGGCTTAAAAAATCATAAGAAATTGGAAATTTATCATTTGATATAAAATTTAATTCATTTGGTGGAATATTTTTTATTCTATGATAAATTTTAAATTCCATCCTTATCCATTGAATATTTTTATAACTGAAATCTCTGGGTTTATTCCAACTCTTCCTGCATATCCTAGATATCCAACTCCTCTATTAACATATATTTGTGATTTGTTTTTTTTATATAAACCTGCCCACTGATTATATCTAAGCTGACTTGGACTCCATTTGAAATTTTTGAGTTCAATACCAATTTGAAATCCGTGAGTGTGGCCAGATAGTTGTAAATCAATCTTTTTTGTATGTTTAAGAGTTATTTTTTCCCATGAAGATGGGTCATGAGATAGAAGAATGCTTGGTATTGAATTATTAATATTTTTTGTAGATTTAGATAAATCACCATATTTTGAAAATCTGCCTGACCCCCAATTTTCAATACCAATCAAATTAAAATAACAATTTTTAATTTTCATCTCAATATTTTCATTTAATAGTAGCTTGAAACCTAATTTTTTGTGTACTTTTTTAATCATTGAAAGATTATAGTTCCAATCTTCTAAACCCTTTTTAGTTTTTTTATTTATACCCAAATAATCTCCATAATCATGATTACCTAATATTGAAAATTTACCATATTTAGATTTTATTTTCTTTAATATATCAATATATTCATATGATTCCCAATAATAATTGTTAACTAAATCACCCGTAAAAACAAATAAATCAGGTTTTTCGTCATTAATTATATTTACAATCTTTTCTATTGGATTCTTACTTGTAAAACTTCCAAGATGAAGATCAGATAATTGAATTATTTTCAAACCATTAATTTTTTTTGGCCATTTATTAATTTTTATATTAACAAAATACTTTTTGAAATTATGTCTACCAAAAAATATTCCCCAAAGCAAAGTAGGTAAAATTGTAAAAAATATTATTAAACTAAAGTTTTGTAAAAATTTTAATCTTGAAATTCTTGATGATTTAGAGGGGGATTGAAAAATTAATGAATTAAAATATCTTAATGATCTATATAAATCGTCCATAATTAAGGGAATAATAGAAATGAATTTTGTAAGATAAATAGATAGTATAATAGATCTGATAATTACAAAAAATTTTGGGGAATCTTGTTCATGATATTTTACTATCGTAATGTAAAGTGTTATTATGCAAAATATGGAAAATAACCAATAAATATATTTAAAAAGTATATTTTTTGGTATAATAAATAAATCATTATTTTTAATAGATTGCCAAAAATAAAAATCTATTGATAAAAAAAATAATTGGAAAAAAAATAAATTGAAAAGAATTTTATTCATTTGAATATAAAAATAAAAATAAATATAAGGTTATTTACCTTTAGTAACTAATAAGTCTTTTATACCTGCAACTGAACTTAAAACACCTGTTGCTTCATATGGCATATATATGATTTTATTATCTTTACCTGTTGTCATCTCTTTTAATGTTTCAAGATACTTTGTGGCAATTAGGTAGTTAACAGGGTCTCCAGTTTTTTCCTTAATGGCATCGCTTACAAGTTTAAGCGCTTCTGCTTCCGCTTTAGCAACTTCAATCATTGCTTTGGCTTGACCTTCAGCTCTATTAATTTCTGCTTGTCTATCTCCTTCAGCTTTTAAAACTTCAGATTGTTTTATACCTTCAGCTTCAAGAATAGTAGCTCTTTTATCTCTTTCCGCTCTCATTTGTTTTTCCATTGCCTCTCTTATATCCATTGGGGGATTTATATCTTGTAATTCAACTCTATTTATTTTTACACCCCACTTGTTAGTTGCATCGTCTAATATTTCTTGGAGTTTTGAATTAATTGTATCACGTGATGATAATGTATCATCTAAATCCATTTCTCCAATTACATTTCTCAAAGATGTTTGAGTAAGTTTCTCAATTGCTTGAGGAAGATTAGCAATTTCATATACTGCTCTTACTGGATCCATTATTTGAAAATATATTAATGCATTAATTTCAGTAACTATATTATCTTTAGTAATTACATTTTGTTTAGGAAAATCATAAACAGTTTCACGAAGATCAATTTTATTTTCTCTAATATATTTGATTATTGTATTCCCCATTGGTCCTTCTGAACTATATCTCCAAATAATTTGTCTAGGTTTATCAATAATAGGTATAATAATATTTAAACCTGACTTTAGAGTATTATTATATTTACCTAATCTTTCAATTATTACTGTTTCAGACTGTTGAACTATCATTACACCTTTTACAACAAAAGCTATTGCAAAAATTGCAATTAATGAAGATATTATAGTTATTCCCATTTTATATATTTTTTACTATTATTATTGTACTTTCAATTTTTACAATTTGAACGGTTGAATTTTTTTTAATTATTTCGTCATTAAGTGATTTTGACCTCCAAGTGTCCCCATCTATTAATACTCTTCCTTTATTTATTTTATTATTTATTTCATCAATAACAATTCCCTTTTTTGAGATTAGTGCTTCATTATTTGTTTTGATTAAATCTATATTATTTTTATAAATTTTATTTAATATTGGTCTAATAAATATAAGAGAGATAAGCGTAGTAACACTAAAAACAATAAATTGGATATTTATTGAAAATTCAAGGAATGATATTACAGAAGTAAAAGAAGCACCAACTCCTATACAAAAAAATATAAAACCAGGAGTAAATATTTCAGAAATAAATAAAACAATTGCCAGAAAAATCCATAAATGCCAAAATAAAATATCTTCCATTTTATAAAATTAAAACTTAATAAATTAAATTACACAAATTTGTCTAAAAAAGATTAAATTTCAATAAAAAATTTATGAAAAATCATTTTATAATTTTCATTCTATTTTTAATTTCATGTAATAATGATAAAAAAATTAATTTTTATGATTATGATTTTTTCTTAGATGATAAAATTAAAGTAATTTATTTTTTGTCTCCTGAATGTCCTTTAAGTATAAATTATACTTTAACTATAAGAGAATTAGATGATCAATTCAGTGATCTGATGAATTCAATCATTGTATTTCCTGGAGATTATTACTTAACATCTGATATCCAAAAATTTATGTCGAAATATAATCTTAAAAATAGTTATATAGTTGATAGTAAAAATATTTTAACAAAATATTTTAAAGCAACAATTACACCTGAAGTCTTTGTTACTGATTCAAATAATATTATTGTTTATTCTGGAAAAATTGATAATTGGGTTGATGATTTAGGAAAGCGAAAAAAAAACATAAATGAAAATTATTTAAAAGATGCTATATTAGCTATTAAAAATAACAATCCTATTTCAATTAGAAAAACAAAACCAATTGGCTGTATTATCGAATAAATTCATATTTTTATTTTTAATTATCTATTTATTTTCTTCGTGCATTAATATTAATAAAATTAATTATTCGGATGATATATATCCTATCATAATAAAAAATTGTGTTCCATGTCATTATAAAAATGGTCCTGCTCCTTTTAAACTAACTACATTTTCAGATGTTAATAAAAGATCTAAAATGATTAACTATGTAATTCAATCAAATTATATGCCTCCTTGGCCACCTGATCATAATTACAGTAATTTTGTCGGAGAAAAATATTTATCTCATAAAGAAAAAAAAATGATTGAAAATTGGGTATACAATGGTAAAGAAATTGGAGACACGAGTAAAATTTCATTTATTAGTCAAAAGAATATTACAGAAAATACTCTTGGTAACCCTGATGTAATTTTGAGGTTTAATAAAAAACAACTAATTGAAGGAAATAATAAAGATAAATTTTTAATTGGTAAATTATCATTTGAATTAGAGAAAGATACAAATATTAAATTGATAGAATTTGTTCCAGATAGTAATTACCTAGCACACCACGTCAATGC
>MDTB01131738.1_pt1 | contig 28877 bp, 13 predicted proteins | sample 811161 | NCBI WGS metagenome assembly MDTB01 (sample SAMN05326650, study PRJNA326480) | marine metagenome | isolation source: seawater | place: Mediterranean Sea | collected 2009
CGAAGGCGTCGGCGTTGTCGCCCACTCCGTCGCCGTCCGAGTCTGTGTCCTCTGTGGAATCGTTGACGAAGGCGTCGGCGTTGTCGCCCACTCCGTCGCTATCCATGTCAGTCGTCTCGGTAGCGTCTGTGGGGAAGGCGTCGGCGTTGTCGCCAACTCCGTCGCCGTCCGTGTCCGCGGACTCGTTCGCGTCTGCCGGGAAGTCGTCTGAGTTGTCGCCTGTGCCGTCGCCGTCCGAGTCTGTGTCCTCTGTGGAATCGTTGACGAAGGCGTCGGTGTTGTCGCCCACTCCGTCGCCGTCCGTGTCCGTTGTCTCGGTAGAATCGGTGTCGAATGCGTCCTGAGCGTCGCTCACGTTGTCGCCGTCGCAGTCTGTGGAGAGCTCGCATCCCGCTTCCTCGTCCAGGTCTGCCACGCCGTCGCCATCGTCGTCGGCGTCTATGCCGTCGTGCAGGCCATCCACATCGGTATCGATGTCCATGTCCCAAGCGGTCAGGGATATGTCAGCGACCGTAGAGGTCGAGAACACGGTGTCCGTTCCGGTGATTGCATGGGTGATCGTAGCGATGGTGTCGTTGGCGTCGTCGTCTGGATCCACGCGTACGTCGAACCAGTGCCACATGTCCCAGTCGGCCTTCGTGATCTTGATGTACGAAGGATCGAACATTACGCCGGCATCATCGGACGATGGCGTGATGACTAGTACGCCATCCGGCGCCTCGTCGACAGATACGTAGTATCCAACATAGCCACCATCCTCGTACAGAGTCAGTGTGTTGTTGACGGCATCCGTGCTGATCGACGCACGCATTGCCTTGGCATCATCTCGTAGTTCTGTGGCTTCTGGCACCATCGGCATGAGAGCCGCAGCTATCATCACCGAGACCATCAGCATTGTTCTTGCTGTCTGTGTCACGTTTCTCATTGTATCAGTCCTCCTCTGCATCGTCGTCGTCGTCAGATGTCTCCTCGTCCTCGAAGTCGAAGTCCTCGAAGTCCTCGGTGTAGTCCTCGGCCTCGTCCTCGGATCCCTGGCCAGCGTTCCTGTTCATCTGGAGCAGACCGTATCCGGCAGCTCCTATCGCAGCGACTATCCCTAGGTAGGGTGCTGGGTCGTAGCTGACCTTGTCGATTAGTGTGATTGGGTTTGCGTTGTCTCCAAGCTCGTCATCGTTGGAGTCGAACCACTCGGTGGAGTCGCGTGGGAAGCGGTCCTCGTCATCCTCCGCGCACTCGACGTATTCCAGTGTGGATGCCGATCCTAGTCCCGCGTTGACGCAGGCTGGGTCGGGGTATCCGTCGTTGTCGTCGTCTGGGTCGTTTGCATCGCAGATTCCGTCGCCGTCGTGGTCGGAAGGTGTGTCTGATGCGACGTCCTTGTTTCCTCCTCCGCCGGCGTTGCTGCATGCTATCTCCGAGGAGTCTAGCCATCCGTCGCCGTCGTCGTCGTTGCACTCCATGATGCCCATGCCCTCGCACTGGGGGTTCAGGATCGTGACGATCGCTGCCGTCCTCTCGAGGTAGTTGTTGGGGAAGTCGTCGTCCAGGTCGATCACGCCGTCGTTATCGTCGTCGCCGTCGTTGAAGTCGCACTCCCCATCCCTGTCGTTGTCGGTAGGAACGGTCATGGTGTCGTAGGCTTGGTTGTCTAGCACTGCGTAGCAGCTTGCCTCGTCGACGTCCGACCATCCGTCGCCGTCGTCGTCGTCGTCAAGGAAGTCGCCTATGCCATCGCCATCGAAGTCTGCCTGCTCCTCTGAGTTGTACGGGAACGCGTCATCGAAGTCGAGCACGCCGTCTCCGTCATCGTCGGTATCTACGAGATCGCAGATGCCGTCGCCGTCGTTGTCATCCGGGACGGTCGCTGAGTCCAGCTCCTGGCCCGATGGTACAGCGTAGCACCTTAGCTCGTCGTGGTCCGACCATCCGTCGCCGTCGTCGTCGACGTCGGTGTTGTCGCCCACGTCGTCGCCGTCGGTGTCCAACCACTCGTTGGCGTCGTGGGGGAAGGCGTCTGTAGCTCCGGGACAGTTCCCGGCAATTCCTAGGTCTCCTAGTCCTCCGTTCTCTGGGCTGAAGTAGTTCAGGCCTTCAATAGTCGAGGAGTTCTGGGCGTCTGACCATGTGCTCAGGTCGCATGAGTCCCACCATCCATCGTTATCGTCGTCCATGTCTCTGTTGTCCCCCTGTCCGTCGGCGTCTGAGTCGCTCCATTCGCTGGAGTCGTATGGCCAAAGGTCAAGCAGGATTCCGTTCTCGTCGACTGCTGGGTCGCCGTTCTCGTCGGTGTCGTTGTACCCGTCATTGTCGTCGTCTGGGTCCAGTGCGTCGCACTGTCCGTCGGAGTATCCGCCAAGGGTCATGTCCAGTGTGCTGTCGACTGGGACCTCTGCTTCGACCAGAGGGTCGCTTCCACAGAGAATCTCGTAGGAGTCTTCATGGCCGTCGCCGTCATCGTCTAGGTCCTCTACGAGATTGGTGGTGCAGTCCGCCACGATTGAGTCGGGGTTCCCGTCTCCATCGGTATCGGTGTCTGCGCACTCGTCGAAGTCGTATGCGTCGCTCTCGTCGTCGGTTCCGTCGTTGTCTCCGTCATGATCGAGGATCGTGTCCGCTGCTGGGTGCTCCAGGTCGGACTGCTCGGTGATGTCGCACAGGCCGTCGCCGTCGTAGTCCGTCGGGCTGACGTTAGCTTGCATGTCGGCCATGCTGTTGGCCCCTAGGCACACCTGCTCCTCGATGTTAGTCCAGTTGTCATTGTCCATGTCGGGGTCGACCGAGTCGTCTATGCCGTCGCCGTCCATGTCCGCGTTGCCATCTGGGTCCCCTGGCATCTCGTCCAGGTCGTTGCCTACTCCGTCCCCATCGATGTCGTCATCGAGGGCGTCGCAGATGCCATCGCCGTCCAAGTCGGCAGGAGTACTGTTGGCATCGTTGGGATCCGTCCCGCAGTCGTACTCGAGCTGGTCTAGCCAGCCGTCCCCGTCTGCATCCAGCGTGAAGAAGGTCACGTTGATCGTGTAACCGTCCCCATCGTCGTCGTATCCGTACCAGTTGTGCGCGGAGATTCCGAAGATGCTGTCTGTGGACGAGGCGTAGTTGCTCGTGTTGTATGTGAAGGAGGTCCCTAGTCCAGGGGCTCCAAGGTAGAAGTCCTGGCCGGCTGAGTCCCATCCGTAGAAGAACCAGTATGCGTCGCAGGACTCATTGTAGTTGGTCCCCTCGTCGCAAGTGAACTCCATCTCCATCCCGTGGTTGGCAGGGACCTGGAAGTAGAACAGGTCAGTGATGTCTATGCCACCGTGAGACCATCCTTCCCACTTCAGAGTACTCTCATTGGCTAGAGTGTCGATCTGGGTCTGGTTCAAGTGGTCGTTGACCATCACTGCCGTGGCGAAGCCTGGGCCGGCGTCCCTGCCGGAGTTGGCATCGTCCTGGTCCCCGCCCTCGAGAGAGGATAGGGGGTGGAAGGTGATGTTCATGGTGTAGTCCTGGTCCGATGCTGAAAATCCTCCAACTCTGACGTACAGCCACCCAGGCGTGTCCATCACGCCTCCCTGTGCAGCGGAAGTTCCGGATGAGTTGTGGAATGAGCCCACTGGCCATAGTCCGGAAATCTGCGTAAGCTCGTCGGTGCCGTATCCTGCATACTGCTCTATGAAGTAGGCTGGGTTGGCAGGTGTGGTCGACCAGCTGCACCACAGGTGCTGCTGCTGGCACATGAACATGTACAGGTAGTTGTATACTCCAGCGTTGTCGGACCCGTCCCCATCGGGGTCCATGTCGTAGTCGATCTGGACGTAGTGCCCCTCAGGGACTGCGATGGCGTAGTAGTCCCATGGGTCCCACACGCCGTCTATCCACCCTGAGCATATCCCTCCTGCCCAGTAGTCGCGAACCGTGCCGTTCTCGTGGTATGGGTTCAGGTCTGCCTGGGTGCTCTCGTTCGTGAAAGTGTGATCGTCCCAGGAGTTGCCGTAAACTAGGTCGCCCGCGTCTCCGTTCGGGTATGTGCCTGCGAGTCCGCAGTCATCCTGGTTGTCCCCAGGTACGAGTCCGGGGGTCAGCAATGTGATGCTGACCTCGTACTCTCCTGCTCCGCGATCGGTCCAGATCCTGATGTAGAGGTCCTGTCCAGCGTCATCGTATTGCGAGTAGGCGCACTCCGGGTTATCGTCGTAGGATGAGCCCACGAAGGACAGCCATCCCCAGGTAGGGTTGACGAAGTAGATGGTCAGGTCTATGTCGTTCTGAACGGGGAACTCCACGCAGACCTCCATGACGTAGTTGTCCGGCATGTATATCTTGTAGTAGTCGTAATCGTCCCACTCGTCGTGGCCATATCCTGAGAAGGACTGGTTGTTAGTCGAGAGGTTGATCGAGTCTTGGTAGGTGCTACCAGCGTCCAGGCAGCCACCGACTGGGGCCATGCCTGCGTCGTTCTGGCAGGCTAGCTCTGATGGCATCTCTGTCGCATTGTACATCGAGAAGGTCACTGTGTAGTTGCTCTCGTAGTCCTCGTTCATGTCATTGAGGAGGAGCCTCAGCAGAACAGTGGAGTCTACCCCGAGGTCGTTAGTCCACGAGAATGACTCGTTTGTGGCTACTGCCTGTGGGTGGAACCCATAGGAGGAGGACATGAAGGAGTTGAATCCGGAGGATGTGACCATGTACATTCCGAATGATATGTCGCCCTCTATCTCGATGGTGTCGTTGAAGTTGGAGTCTATGCCCTCTGGCCACTCCAGCATTGCCCACATCCCCATTCCGGCTGGGACGTTGATCTGGTACCAGTCGGCAGTGTCGTATCCTGCGCACATCGTTCCTCCGAACGCGCCCGACCAAGTGCCGTCACCGTCGTCGCTTGCTGTTCCAGTGACGTCGTTAGCTTCGTCTTCGGGCGACCATGAGCCGCCGGAAGCGTCATTGGATTGAGTAAAGTCCCCTTCCCCTACTGCAGCTCCATCGTCCTGATAGAAGCAAGGCGGGGGAGCTCCTGGCTGTGTTTGGTATTCGAGGCTGTATCCTGCCGAAACTCCGGCATAGTGCCTAACCTCCGCGAAGATGAGGACCCCCTCGCCCAACTGACCTAGGTCTACGAACTCTGGCTGATCATAGTATGACGCCGCGATCAGTCCTGTGAGTGTGTCCGTTGCAGAATCGTAGCCCGTGTAGACCCTTAGGTCTAGGTCGGCGCTGTTGTCCCAGTGGAGGGTCAGGTTGGCGAAGTAGGTTTCTGGAACCCAGACAGCGTATATGTCGGAGTCGTCTCCGGTGGAGCCGACGTGACCAGCTGCTGAGTCCACGTAGGTGAACTCGTCTACGGAGAGCCGGCCGCTGAAGTTACCGATTGACTGCCCGATTACCAGGCCGAATCCTCCGTCGCCGAAGGTGTCCTGCTTCTCGACGGTGTACTCGCCGGATTCGTTGTACGTGGCGAGCCATCCCGTGAAGAAGTCTGGTAGGGCGAAGTTGTCCGTCGAGCCATCGGGAAGGGTGACTGTTACCGTGCTCTCGGGTGTGCACCATGAGTCGCAGGTGGTCATTATGAGATCTGCGGACTCCCCCTCGTCCAACTCGAATGTGTCGGACTGGTAGCTCCATGATGCCGGCTCGTCTGGCATTTCAAGTAGGATGTTGTACTGTGGCGATGTTACGTCGCCCTTCAGGCCACCGTCACCAGTCCAAATTGTGATGTTCATGGTGTAGTCCTGGATCGGCTGGTTGTATACCTCATATCCGAACACCCAGATTAGTACTGGGTCGCCCTGGACATCCTGTGGAAATGTGTATCCGCCGTAGTTGTACTGGAAACCAGGACAGTCGTGCTCACCGTCAGAGGACATGCCGACGTATCCGGCGGCGCCGCTCGAGCCGGCGTAGCACCTGCCCCAGGCTCCTGCGCTAGAACCGGTCATCGACCCATCGGCGGGACCAATTCCCACTCCGAAGTCGTTCCCAGTGCCGTTCCAGGCTACTGTGACAGAGAAACCGTACCCCATTGGCAGGTCTAGCAGATAGACGTCATTGCAGACTGCATCTCCATTGTAGTTGCAGAGGCCCGTCCCGTTCATCAGACCGTAGTAGGTGTTGGTTTCGTCGCCGGCCATGGCGAAGTCATCGGTGAGGTTCATCGATGCTGAGGTATTGGCTCCAGCATCTATTCCTCGGCATGCGTCGTAGCCGTAGCAGTTTGCGCTACCGGGCTGCGGCGCTGTCTCGGTCCTCTCCTGAGCCCTATCTAGCTCTGAGGGGGCATCTAGGCCACCTGCAAGGGGCAGGCAGACCGAGACAATCATTAGCAGTGTCAGATTTACTGATCGTGTTGCATTTTCATTCATAGGCGTCACTTAGTGACCATCACGACTTGTATCAAATATAAAAGTCTCTCAAAATGCTCATCTTTGTTAATTTTCACTAAACCGGAAAAATATTCGTATTTTGTTACTAATCATGGAAAGATGAACCGATAAATATCATTATTTTGATAAATTATTGATGTAAAATGGAAAATCTATAAATTATCTATTTTCAGATATTTCAGTAAAAAAAACGCACAAGGTGCAAAAAATGCACTGAGATGAAATTTTGCTCTACCATTCCTCGTAGGGATCGTCCTCGTCTCCGTCATATGAGTCCCAGAGCTCCTCCTCTGACATCTCTCCTTCTACCATCCCCCTCCTGCTGACGAAGAAGGCAACTGATCCTGCAAGTAGCGCTGAAATCAGGCCCATGCCGATGATTGATGCTACTGGGTTCAGACGCATGTGATCCATTGCAGTTAGAGGGAACTCGTTGTCGCCCTTACCGTCCGAGTTTCTGTCGGTCCACTCGTCTTGGTCATAGGGGAAAGAGTCCTCCAAGTCCGACCATCCGTCGTTGTCGTCGTCTGGGTCTATGAGGTCGCAGGTGCCATCGTCATCGAAGTCCTCTGGGACCGAGGTGTTGGACAGTGGCGAGGTATCGCAGATTAGCTCTGTTGTATCTGGCCAATCGTCGTTGTCATCGTCGGTGTCGGCACCGTCCCCTTTCTGGTCGCCGTCGGTATCCTTGGTCTCTGTTGGGTCGAATGGGAATGCGTCATCGAAGTCGAGGACCAAGTCGTTGTCATCGTCATCGTCCAGGTTGTCGCAAATCCTGTCGCCATCGAAGTCATCGGGGATGGACGTGGCGTCCCTTGGGTCGGTGCCGCAGATACTGAGCTCCACGGAGTCGTCCCACCCATCGCCGTCATCGTCCGGGTCTGAGTTAGATCCAAGGTTGTCTTGATCCAGATCGTCCCACTCATTGGGGTCGAACGGGAACGAGTCGACTGTGTCGTTCCACGCATCGTTGTCGTCATCCGGGTCAATGACGTCACAAATCCCGTCCGAGTCTGCATCGTCCGGGGCTGACTGCATCAGGAATGGGTTTGTCCCGCAATCCTCCTCGTCAGTGTCGAACCAGCCGTCGTTGTCGTCATCCGGGTCTGCGTTGTCGCCGGTCAAGTCTGCGTCGTTGTCTGTCCACTCAGTGGGGTCCAGGGGGAACAGATCGTAGATATCGGGATACCCGTCGTTGTCGTCATCCGGGTCTGCGTTGTCGCCGAAACCGTCTCCGTCCGTGTCGATGCTCTCTTCGGATGAGTCTGGGAACGCATCGAGGTCATTACCTACTCCGTCGCCGTCGATATCATCATCTAGCTCATCGCAAACGCCGTCAGAATCCGTATCTTCTGGTATTGAGCTCGCGTCAATTGGGTCTGAGAGGCAATCCTCCTCAACTCCGTCGTAGTAGCCGTCTCCGTCATCATCCCCGTCGGAATTATCGCCGATTCCATCCGAGTCTGTGTCGTTCCATTCAGTTGGGTCATAATCATCGAAATCCTCGAAGTTTTCGTAACCGTCGCCATCGATATCGTCATCTTCGGCATCGCAGACTCCATCTGAATCTAAGTCGTCTGGTACCGAGGTCGAGTCGTTGTGGTCGGTGCCGCAGAAGTACTCCTCCGTATCCGTCCATCCATCGTTGTCATCGTCTTCGTCGGCATTGTCCCCGGTTCCGTCTCCGTCGCTATCGGTTGTTTCGTTTGCATCCTCTGGGAATGTGTCATTGGAGTTGTCAACTCCATCGCCATCTATGTCCTCGTCCAGAGGATCGCAAATTCCATCCGCATCCGTATCGGTGGGTGTGCTGTTATTGTCGAAGGGATCGGATCCGCAGGAGTACTCGACCTCATCGTAGAAGCCATCGCCATCTGCATCAAGGTTGAATATCCACATCGATAGGTTGTATTCCTCTGCTCCGTCAACCGCATACACGGAAATTATGGCGTTGCTCCCGCCCAAATAGGTCCCTGTGCCTATTGTGGAGACGTTCTGAGTGAGCGAGTAGTAGTCGTAGTCAACTCGGTTGTTTGCACTGTCATATAGCTCTAGGGCTAGCCATTGAGAGTTCCCATATCCCGGAGATAGCTCGACGGAGATTCCGTGGTCCGCTGGGATGTATACTTGGTAGTAGTCGTACATGTCCGATCCGCTGTCCACGTATCCCGGCCACATTGAGTATCCCGTGCTCGCGTTGTACAGAGGAGTGGCGGTGGAAGAGTTGTTGCCTGCGTCGCCCCCGGAGAAAGCATCGTTCTGATTCAACCCGGGGACCGATGACTGGTTCAAGAATAGGATGTCCAATGTATAGTTTCCTTCGCCCCCTCCCGAGCCCCACCAGGACTGGTAAGATTCGACTTGGATGAAGACTGTGGTGCCGCTTACGTTGGTCGCCCCGCTCTGGACGCTCTCGGGATTGTCATTGAAACTGGAGTCGATTTGTGACTGACCCTGATCGTAGAGGTAGAGGTCGAAGTCATTGGCGGAATTGTTCCAGGAAAGATTGACCTGAATCGCGAAGCCGGATGGGACCTGTACGGAGAAGAAGTCGTTCGAGTCCATCGAGTCGGAAATCCAACCCCCGTAGGTGCCATTGTCAACGGGTAGCGCGAACGAGGAGGCTAGGTCATTTCCCACATCTCCTCCCGAGTTGGCGTCATTCTGGTTGTAGGCAGGGCTGTCGGAAAGGTTGCCCATCCCTATGGTTAGGTTGTAGGACACGTCCGTACCGCTCCAAGCGCTAACCCTGTAGTAGACCGTGGTTCCTCCGATAGCTGAAGAGTTCCCGGAAACAGCCTCCGGGTTGGAGCTCAATGAAGAGTCGAGCGTACTCTGGTTGGAGTCGTAGAGAACCAGGTCTAGGTCTGCAGAGGAGTTGTTCCACGACATTGAGGCCCATGTGGTCCAATTAGAAGGCACGAATACCGAGAAGAAGTCATAGTCATCCCATGTTTCGTCTACCCACCCCGGTATGGTGGTGATGTTTCCTGTCATGTTTATCTGGAGAGCGTTGCTGACCGAGTTTCCCGCATCGCTCCCCGACCGGGCATCGTCCTGGTTCGATCCGGGTTGCCCCGAGGTGGAGAAGAAGCTTATGTTCAACGAGTAGTTGCCCTCGTCACTTCCGGAATACACCCTGATGTAGACGTATCCGCCCCCTACGTTTGTACCATTGCTAGTTACCTCGAATGGAGCAGTGTAGTCGTAGTTGATGTAGTAAGTGGCAGTTGACTCGATTAGGGATAGCTGCGAGCTACCAGTGGCATTGGGGAAGTTCATAGTTACGAACACTCCGTTTCCGGTGGGCACCGTGATGTTGTACCAGTCGTAGGTGTCGAATGAGTCTGAGATCCATCCGTTCACGGTCTGATTCGATGAGTTAAGAGCCAATGAGGAGGAAGCAGAGAGTCCTGCGTCCCCTCCAGAGTTCGCGTCATTCTGCTGTGGGGACTGGTCAGGGAATATCCAGACCTGCATCGTGTATTGCCCCGATCCCGAGTACAGTCTGATTTCTATGTACACCGTGGTCCCCCCCACGGAGGTCCCGTTTGTTGAAGCCTCCTCGTAAGACTGAGTGGTGTAGCTGTAGTCGATCAGTGTGCCGGATGAGTCGTACACATAGGGGTCGAAGTCGGCGGATGACGGAGATGTCAGGCCAACGGTCACGGCTGAGCCGTTAGGGACGGATATGGAGTAGAAATCCTCGGTGTCAGTGGAAGAGAGGTTGCCATAGTATGTATCATTGGAAGTAGGCAATGGTGTCGCAGTGCTGGTCGAGCTACCGGCATCTGATCCAGAACCTGCATCATTAGCGACAGTGGACATAGAGAATGAGCTCACAATGAGGATAGCGACAATTAGCCGGCTGGCGTTTCGCCCTCTGCCCATATTATTACCCGTGAGCCCGAGAGTATTGAATGTTAGTGAAAAACGGTGTAGAAAATGCACCGCATGCGAGTGATGCGATTAGTATGAGTAGAACCCCGAGCCTGATTTTCTACCTAGGGACCCCTCTTCGACCATCTTCACAAGAAGTGCAGCTGGTGCGTATTTGTCGTCACCCAGGCCCGACCTTAGTACGTTCATGATGTGCAAAACCGTATCCAATCCGATTAAGTCTGCTAGGGCCAGTGGTCCGATTGGGTGGTTCATCCCCAGTTTCATGATCCCATCTATTGCTTCCGGCTCGGCCACCCCCTCCTGGAGGGTAAGTATGGACTCGTTTATCATCGGCATCAGAATTCGGTTGCTCACGAACCCTGGAGAGTCCTGGCACGAGAGGGGTATCTTGCCCATCTGTTCTGATACTGATATAACTCCCGTTGTAACTTCCTCGGAAGTCTCTCTCCCGTTTATCACCTCAACCAGCTTCATTATCGGCACTGGATTCATGAAGTGCATCCCAATTACTCGTTCTGGACGGTTGGTTTTGGCTGCTATCTCGTTGATTGAGATGCTCGATGTATTGCTGGCTAGGATCGCTTTTGGCTTGCATATCTCATCCAGATCTTTGAATGTGGAGAATTTCAGCTCGGGAACCTCGGGAATGGCTTCAACTACCAAATCGCATTCCGCTAGGCTCTCTAGAGAGGTCGACGTAGATATAAGGGAGATAGCGGAGTCCGCGTCATCCTGTGACATCTTCTGCTTGGATACCAATCGGCCAAGGGAGTTTGTGATGGCGGCGATCCCGCTCTCCAGGAATCGCTCGTTGATGTCTACCATTGTGACATTGAAGCCGCTACAGGCGGCTACCTGGGAGATTCCATTGCCCATCTGCCCGGAGCCGACTACTCCGATAGAGTGGATCGTCATACCCCGCCCAATGCTAACCATGAAATTAGTTTTGGCATATGCGGATCACGGTTGTCCCTTGCCCCTTCCTCGTGATAACTTGAGTGTGCTCCCCACTATTACTGAAATTACCACCAATCCCACTAGTGAAAGCCACCATAGCATGGGACCACTTTCACTTGCGTCGTCAATGGCCCAATCTACCCAATCCTGTTTTTCGACGGTTATTTGGTGGGTTTTGGAGTTCTTGGCCTCATCGACACTGATGCCGGAAATCTCGTATGAGCCGGATTCGCTCGGCACGGATATGTTTACTTCGAAGGCCCCGGAATATGGGCACAGGACGTCCCGGGATTGAACTACGCTGCTTATCTTAACTAGGAGCCCGGGTTCGCAAACTCCTGAGATCTCTCTGGAAGTAGTTAGGGGTGACTCGCGATACGAGAATTCCGAGAACTCCAGTATTGGTGGTGTCGAGTCCCTCTCCAGGGTAATCGTGTACGAGTCTGTGCTGTCCAGTGAGTCGACCTCGATTACGAACTCGTTTATGCCCTCCGCGAGTTCCAAAGGCAGTAGAACCGTGCCTTCTCCGGGTTCGATTACTCCAGAAGCTCCAGTAGTGATGCTCCTCCATCTTATCTCCTGGGACCAATGCCTCGAAAGTGCTATGTCGAAGCTATCCAGAGATACTAGGTCCTGGTTTCCACTGGATACGGAAGTGTCGTAAATGGACTCGGGCAGTAGGTAGTCGCGACATTCTAGGAATATGTTACGATTCTCCTGCTCGATTGTTCCGTCGATTGCCCAGATGCAAAGAGATTGGGGGCCTGTCGTATTCAAATTCACCCTTAATGAACCCGAAGAGCCGTTCTGAATCGGCATCTCAAGGCCATTAACCTCCACACTGAGAGTTACCTCCTCCGAGGACCACCAAGATATGTTCTGGAACTGGCTTTCGAGGGCCCCGTTACCAGAAGAGGGGAACGAAGCCCAAGAAACGACCGGAGGGGTCGCATCCAAGGAGATACTCCAGTTTTTCTCGAAATAGTTGCCTGCCCAATCTTGAATCGTGATTAATATCTCCAACTCCCCCTCTCCGAGCCCTAGGAGATCGATGGGGACTGAAATCTCGTTTGTGGATGGATATTCAGATACTCCGGGAATGGGCATCCCTGAACTTTGGTTGATGACGCTAGGGGTTGGGATCTCAGAATCGCATTCCGAAGTCTGGACCCATGAGTAGTAGAATACCGAAACACAGTATTCCATTGAGTCAGCGGGAATGTCGAGAATTAGATTTCCGCTGGTGATATTGATGGGGTGTACTAGGTCAATAATGGAGTACGAGAAGCCTGCCTGGTCTTGCAGGGAAATGAACGTCACATTTGATGGGGGGTCTGGATCAAATACGACCTGGTGTGAAGAAGTGGCATAGTTGCCAGCGGAATCTGTAGATTCGATGGTGAAGACGTTGCTTTCGGGGTTGTAATAGAATACCTGTGATTCATCGGGACCTTCATACAACCCCATCTGAGACCTCTCAAGTGATAATGTCAGGTTCGCGAAACCTGATGAGTTCAGGTCCACACTCTGGCCGTTGATCGACAGATTTGAGCCCGGTTCGGTCTGAACAGAGAAATAAATTTCTTGCGAGCTGGAAATCCATGGGACCCCATATACCATCAGATCGGGGGCTGTGACATCAAATGATATCCGTAGATGGTCTTCTGATGACCTCCCTGAAGCGTCAATTACAGTAGCACGGAAGTTGAACCACTGCTCCATATTGGGCAATGTTGAGTTCACCCATGCCTCTCTTAGCAGGGTTGAGCCATTTCCTTCTGAACCGCCATTCCAATATGATGTGAGGTTCATGATCGTCCCGTTAACCGTCAAGCCCCAAACAGAATCTGCTTCGAAGGAAGAGTTGTTTGACGGCCATGTCCAAGAAAGTTGGGATATCGAGAAGCCGATGCCTATGTCTCTTGCGTGTAGGCCAATTGGTACTGGGGTGTTTGACTCGGTATTATTCTGGGGGGTTGTGAAAGAAATCTCAGGATCCAGCTCAATTAGCTCGTACTCGAAAGGTAGCCTGATCAGAGCTCCGCCGATTAGTTGGATATCGATGTATCCTGTCCAATTTCCCTCTTCGTGTGGCCTCAAGAAACTGATATTCAACTCGACGGCCCCGGAAGGGACTAGTCCACCTAGCGATTCTGAGCCGGAAGGCCATAGGCTTGTAATGTTCGAATCGTCCAGGGCGTGGAAGCCGGTCACGTCCAGGGATGAGCCTGCGACAATGCCTATGTCGATCCAGAAACTGGAGGATGAACCATCTACAGACCAACCATGGACTGCTACGCCGTAGAGTCCGTCCTCGGGATTCTCGATTGTTATAGATTCGGAGGAAGTACTGCTCCAAGACCTCCCAACTTCCTCTCCAGAAGAGAACTCCCCATCCCCATCATCATCCCTGAACAGGAATAGGTCCAAGTCCACGCTATCGTAGGAATCCATGGAAATGCTGAGCTCTGTTGCATCCTCGATTGAAATGTTATGCCACCAAGATGCTGTCATCTTGTCGTTTGGGTCGTCCTGGTAGGCAGTCTGGTTATCCAGATTAACTGGCTGAACCCAGCCCTGGGCTGATACGGACTCCACAGGCAGAGGTATCGTTGAGACTACCAAAGCAGTGTCATTTCCCTCGGATTCATCCCAATTAGAGACTGACTTTGAGAAGCCAGATGCTTCCGATGCGATATATCCTACAGAGATATTCAGAGGATTGTCGTTTGATTCCACCCCATGCAACGCCGTGTGGAGAACCATCTGGTGAGTGCCCGGCGTGGCAGGAACTACGAAGGTCTCCCTGGAGGTTCCAGTGTATGTCCCCCAGTTGTGTTGTCCACTGTTGGCATGGTTGTTGGTCGATCTCCCCTCAATGAAGAAGGTGCTAGGTCCGTATGCGTCGGGATCATCATCCGAGTACCCATGTTGAGTCTCCGAGAGCCAGAGGACATCGATGTCCGTATATGGGTTATCTTCCCAATCGACATCCAGGACAATGGCTCCGTTATGGCCCAGTTCATCCGGCCATTCTACGGTCAAAAATCTCCAGTCTCCGCTCTCGGGCCTCCAAGACCACCGCATTGCTCCGCTTATCCAAGACTCTGTGTAAAGTGTCTGGTTTGAGACATTGCCGTCCAAAGGCCTGGGAGTAATGGAGAATGGCCCTTCCCATGGGACATTGGTGACAATCGGCAGGGTCCAAGATCGTGAATAATTGATATTGTTCTCAGGATTGGTTTCAATCATGATCCCGTGTTGCCTAATCCCCGGGGTTGCATCCGCTGGAACAGTTATTTCCACATTAGAGGAAATATTAGTGTGTGATTGGACAGTAACTTGAGACTCGACCGCTATCCAATTGTCATGAACAACCCCGAAGGCTGTCCAGTCTACCTCTATTCTAACGGATTCGAGTCCTGATGGCTCAGAGTCGAACCGCCATACCCCCAGAAATAGTCCATCGCTTGCATCTTCGAAAGGAAGACCGACCCTGACTTCAGCCTGTGGGCCGTGTGACCTCCAGTAGGTAACTTCCTCCAACTCATCCGACTCATTCCACTCCGACTCATCGACCATGCCATCTGAGTCTGAGTCGTTATGGTAGATGCCGTCCCCATCAAAATCTGTCCATCGGAATACCTCCAGGTAAACCCTCTCCATCGAAGATCTATCCAGATCATGGTCGAATGCCTCGTATTGGATAGTGGCTCTAGCCCTAAGCTGAGCTGTCTCTTCCGGTAGTTGGATGGAGGAGTCATTGACGATATGCAATGGTATGAGTAGATCCGGACGTTCGCCCTGGTGCCCGTCCCAAGAGTCGTTCTCACCGCCTCCAGAGCCGTTTCCAGTACTGTTCCAAACCATGACTGTGTGCTCTAATGCCTGGAAGGTTACTGGTGTAAGGTTGAGTTGCAGCTCAGTGCCCCCTGGATTATTGAATTGGACATCGAAAGACTGAGACTGGCCGGGAAGTATGGAGTTGATGTTCGCATCCCTGTGCTTACCGTGGAACGATCCGGTGTTCCATTGGGAAGGGCTCGCTGACCAGGTTCCATTTTCGCCTTCTAGTGTCCTCACCGCCCTGGATGCATTCATCCACCCCCCTCCCTGGACGAATGGCTCGTAGCCTCTGTCATCTGAAGTGGATAGGACGAAATCGCGAAGCTCCTGCGATTGGGGATGGTGCCCCCGGTTCTTGTGCCATGCCTCCTCGACCAGAGCAAGTAGTCCTGCGACCACGGGGGTAGCTAGGCTTGTTCCACCCCAGGTGGTCCATGCATCATTCGCATTGTCGTAATTATTCAGGGGCATGTCACCTGTAGCGGACCAGCCGACTGCTACTAGGTCCGGATCCATCCTGCCTACGACGTTTGGCCCCCTGTTTGACCAAGGAGCACTCTGCCCCCACGAGTCGGAGGAACGGCTACTAAAGGCCCCTACCGAAAAGACGCCATGAGCTGCTCCCGGTACCTTTGTGGTTCCGAATCCATGCCCCCCGTTTCCAATTGCCACCGAGTATGAGGCATTGGAATTGTATACCCTGGTAATCCAATCCAGATACAGTGAGTACCCATCCGCACCAGAGTCATCGACCGACGAGTAACCAAATGAAAATGACCCCATATGTGGCTGGTCTGGAGTATTTGGGTCTCCATCGTAGCCCTCTGCGATAAATCTCCATGCATCTAGTGAGTGCCCTCCAGAATAGTGATTACCGATTGAGGAAATTGTGGCATTTGGCGCCATTCCCAGAACCTTTCCTTCACCCACCGCACCCTGAGCAGAGATCGCACTGGCGCACAGAGTTCCGTGGCTTCCCGACTCGAGCATGAATAGAGTAAGGTTGCCAGGTCCAGCGACCCTATCCGAATAGCCGTGACGTGCAGAGTAGGTCTCTCCGTAGGGAACTCCATTGTCCCCATCTGAAACCCAGTAAACTAAGCCAGCAGAAATATCCCAGAGGCCGTCCCCATCTGTATCCATTCCGGAGGTCTCTTCCCCTGGCCTCATTGGGGTCTGATTGCCGAACCATCCATCCCTGTCTATATCAGGCCAGACAGTCTCGTATACACCCGCAATCTGTTCATCTACCACCAGAATAGGGACTTCCCCCCCTACTTTATCCCTGAGCCTCCAATCTGGATGTTCGCCTAGATGGTATGCCCCTGATAATGACTGATTGATTCCGCTAATATTGTATCCCGAGTTATCCAGTATCCCGTTGCTATCATTGTCGAAATCGACTGTGGAAGTATCTGCATACCAAGTATTGGCATCGGGGTATGCCTCGCCATCTACAACCCAAGAGTACATGCTGTTATGGTCGAACATCAGTGGCCAACCATCATACTTCGATTCTTCGAAGTCCACCCTGGCCTGAGTCCCATTTAGGTCAGGATGAGCGAAGTCCACCCCTGTATCTGCTACAGCTACAATGATTCCTTCGCCGGAGTAACCCAATTCCCAAGCGTCATTGGCCCCATGGATCTCTCCCGTCCTTACCGAATCTGGAGATGGGCCTGGATCGAGTTCCCAGTAGGGCTCGGGCAACCTCTCTGCATCGATCAATGCAATGAGGCCTGGGACTCCGACTATTTTTGGAAGTAGAGTTGAGTTGACCCAGAATGTGCGGTGCTCGATTGAGTCTGCATTCAAATCGCCTCTAACCAATGACTCTCCGGGAGCAGAAGGTGCCTGTCTGTCTATCGCGCCTACCTTTCTCTGCCAATTGTCCAAATGATTCAATGAAGCAGTGATTGCGGTAATCCTTAATCTCTCTTGGTTGGATTGATGCTTCTCGGTCAAAGAATGATCCAACCATGGGCTACCTGGGGAAATATCATCCATCGAGTCGTTGAAGGCGGCCGAGTCTAGTTGTTTGAATGCGTCTTCCGACACAACTGTGGTGGACAAGGGCATAATTGAGACGAAGAGAGCCAGTGGAACTATGAGAGCAAATCTGCCTCGCACGACTCGGGGAAACATCCGGATGGCTTGATATTGACGGCTTGAAGTCCCGTCAAATACAATAGTCTGGCCTTAGAGGAGTAGTCACAGTCCCGTAGTGTAGTGGTCCATCATCTCGGGTTTTGGTCCCGGGGACCCTGGTTCGAATCCGGGCGGGACTACCAAAATAGTAACATATTTGAAAATAAAGAGCTTGCTCGAACAAATCGTTAGTTATGGCAGAGGGATCCTATGAGCCATATAACACGCTAACCATACTTATTGGACTCTTCTTACTCGCCTTATCCTCAAACCAAGTATATGCTGATCACTCGCCCACCCATAGCAGGTGGTCAATCGAAATAATGGACGAGGGCGAGATAATTGAGGAGCTGGAACTTGATAGTGGGGGTGTCGTCTCTTTTCCCGTGGTTATAACCAATGAGAATCTGGTAAGTATCACTGTGGATCTGAACTACTCAATATCATTCGATGCCGTAGTTTCGGGACCAGAGAGCGTAGAAGTTAGTGGAAGCTCCGATGAGGAGCTGGAAATAACCATCCACGGAGTCAAAGTAATGGAGCTATTTGGGGGAGAAGAAGGTGATCTTGAGGTTACGGGAACGGTTACCTCTAGGCAGGGCTTGCCAATTAGCATACCAGGGGATAGCGACTCTGCCGAGGCAAGAGTCAAAGTTCCGAAAATTCATAACCTTGTGCTGGAAATTATCGAATCAGACTATTCAGTCTCAGCTGGTAGTGTGGAGATGCTGGAGCTAACCTTGAGTAATAATGGGAATGTAGAGGACGAGGCTTCAGAGGTGACTGCTTCTACAAGCTGTAAGTCCCTAAATTTAGAAAATCAAGTGAGTGATTTAGTCGAAAAGAAAATCAACAAAGGGAGTCAAATATCCACCATGGTATCTCTTGAGTTTTCAGAAGACTACTATCCCGAAAATTGCGCTATACAGGTGATGGCAGTTTCTCATGGATCAGATGGGGTGCAAATTACCGAGGATTCTGCTAACTTGATAGTTAAAACCCCTGAAATAGAAGAAATGGAAGAGGATAAGGTATTTTCTCCTCAAAGGACTCTTCCCGGACCGACCATATTTATGGTGATGCTGGTATTTATTTTTACATCTTTATTTGGTTACAGAGAATCAATGGACGTAAAATAAGTGATGAAAATTGAATGATGAATAGAGAAAGGTAATTTGTTTGTGTTGACTGGGTTTTGATATATGGTGGAACGCGAATCTCTTGTTCCAGTAGCAGCCATCGTAGATTTGTTACTGGGTTTCGTAACAATTGCACTAGTTCGTCGTTCAAATGAAAAGGAGTGGGTTGAAAGATTCGCAGGACTGCTTATTGGTTGGATCTTGATACTGAAAGGTTTGGAGTATACATCCACATCAGTTATGGAGGCAATCACTGCGAACAGTGGTTTATGGATTGTTGATTCCAGCAATGAGCTCCAGAACTCTTTCTTTAGGTTTGCACAGACCACATGTAAGACAATTTCTATACTCCTGATCTCATTCTTACCTCTGGTCTACCCATACCCAATAATTCAGAAAGAGTGGACTGTGAAGGCGATAACTGGATTTGTCTGCTTATTCTCTATTCTGTTGTGCACTTTCACCATCCTCACCGATAGTAGGCACCTGGGCCTTGAATGGTTCGCACTATTGCCTGGCATAATTATACTAGTCTGCGTATATATAAGATTCGTCACAGAGGAAATAAAAGAAGGGAATAGTTCCTATCGGAGGCTTTCCTTGGTTTCTGGTTTACTTCTGATAGCAATAGTTGGAGAGCAAATGACTTACTGGTTAGCCCAAGTCATATCGATTAACGATGATTTCCTCGCTAGGTTCACCGTTGAATGGGGCCTTTGGAACCCCTCCACCTTCTCATGGTTGGGGACTAACCTGATATTATCGATGGGTGCATGCTCCTTGCTCATACTATTATTTTTCGAAACATGGAGGACATACAGTCTGGGCTTGAGTGGCTTTTCGGTAATTGTCTATCTAATAGGGATAGTGGGTTTCATTGCTGGAATAGTAGATTTTGCCATCTTGGATACGGTCCGAAGCTGTGTAGAAACAGAGTGTGAGAGCTTTCCAGTGGCCTTTGAAATCTGGTATGATTTCACCTCCGAGACTCTAATTTATCTTTTCACCCCGTTAATTTTCATGTACATCTTACTAAATTTCGATATTATAGACTCCGAAGCAGCGGAAAATAGATGGCTGACCAGGATAATGGTCATCCTGATGCTTTTGATTGTATCCTCGAGCGTAATCGAGCTTCTGCAGTCATTCTTACCGGTTCCGCAGATGATTTCGTCCGCAGCCCTGGCGATGGTGGTAGCTATTTTCATTGGTTGGGAGGAGAGGATAATGACCAACCTGATGAGGGAGGGCGACACAGTATCGTCGAAACTACTCAAAATGGGAGAGCTAGTTAATCCGGGAATCGATGAAAGGGACTATGATGTAATGAGCGCCAGTATGGCGAGTGTTGTATTTTTCACACTGGTAATATGTCTCCTCTACTCCGCTGTAATATAGGTGATAAAATGGAAGAATTCGATGGCTCATTCTCATCCATTATCTCAAACTTACTCGGCGGATCTCAGTCCAGGACGGGGATTGTTTCATCGTTATTGGTGTCGATAATCGTATTTACTTATACATCTGCAGATCTAATATTGAACCAAACCGATCTTGTTGAATACGCTCAGACAGATAAAGAATGGAAGATAATTTTCGAAGACGATCTCGTCGATGATGATGGTGACAATTTAACCTTTGAATATACTGAAATTTGGGCTGATCAGGATATTAAGGTGATTGATTTCTTCCTTGACGATATAGAGGTTGAAGAGGGGTATAATATCGCATATATTGATGTTAAAATTATACCCGAAGAATGCCATGGAGATCCGGAGCGAGAGGGATATTGTGAGAGTGGAGTCTGGTTTGAGGACGGGGGGGAGTCGGAATGCGACGCTGTGACTGCGACATTCATAGGCGATAACTCAACGCTTTCTGGGCAGTGGTTCGATGAGAATAGCGTACTCACCGGAGCGGATAGTGATTGTGAACCAATTTACCTGAGGATTATCATTTATCCGAATTATGATTTGGACAATGATACCACACAGGTAGCCGTAAACGAATATCAAGCCCTGTCCCCATGGAAAATTAATGGATGGGGAGAAGGGACTGTTTCGGTGCAAGTCCACGTTGATGTTCAGTCCTACGGCGGATTTACCACTGGGATTCTTGATGACTCTGAGGAGATTGATATTGAAGTGAGTGTTCACCAGTTCAGGCCTAGTGCGATTCTAGAATCTTCATCAACGGTGTAATGTTGATTAGATAAGTCCGTTAACGCGTGGCATGAGTGAGGATAGGCTGGTAAGACCGCTGAGTCTAACGATGATTGGTTTCGTGAAGGAAGAAGGGGACTCGATTCTAAAACCCAAGAAAGATAAACAAATTGATCTGATACTTCCTTGCAAAGAGATCACTATCAAAATCGAGAGGAGGATTCAGAGGACAGTGATTAGGGGTGGCGAGGGTGATGACCTGTTAGACGAGGGATCCGAGTCAGCCGTTTACGATGTTCTTTCAACTGCATCAGTTTCGGAGTATAATGAGCTGATGGCAATGTTCAGAGGCGGTCAGCCCAATATCATTGACCCCTTTGATGGCAGAGAGGTAAAGGTCGCTTTCAAGTCCGTAGAGTATTCTGCTTCCAACGGCGATCTGAAGATGCAGCTTCTAGAGGATGTCGATTGATCTATTCGTCTATGGCCGAGGGATCTCGAGAGAGGTCTTTGGTTATGTTCTTCTGATGGCTTTCCAATGTACCGCCGCCTATCTCAAGCAACTTGGCATCCCTCCAGAGCCTCTCTACCACGTACTCGCCGACATAGCCGTACCCACCCATGACTTGTATGGCCCTATCTGCTATGTTCTTTGCCGCTGTGGTCGCGAATAGCTTAACCCCATCAGAGTCTAATCTGTGGCCTGCCTCTGCGAGGTCGATCTGGCGAGCTGTGTCGTAAACATACGCTCTCATCGCCCTATATTCTGCCCAAGATTCTCCTATGTGGCGCTGAATCTGGCCGAATTCTCTTATCTGCTTGCCGAAGGCCTCCCTGTCGCTGGCGTAGGAATTCATGTCCGCCAGGCACCTCCTGGCGATTCCTACACTCATGGCAGCCAGACCGACCCTCTCGTGCTCTAGGTTTCTCATTAGGTGGATCATCGACTCGCCTGGGCTACCGACCATGTTCTCGGCCGGTACCACGCAATCCTCGAACACTAGTTCGGCCGTAGTGCTGGCCCTCATGCCAAGCTTGTCCTCGATCTTCTGGCCTGCTGAATATCCCTCCATTCCTTTTTCGACCAGGAATGTGGTGATTTCGGCCCTGCCCCTTGCATCGGTTCCAGTCCTAGCATAGAGCCAAACGACGTCCGCTGGAGTTCCGGCATCATCTACAATACCATTGGTAATCCACATCTTCCTACCATTGATTAGCCAGGATCCGTCAACAGTTTTCTCTGCGAATGTCTGCATACCGAGTACGTCCGTGCCGTAGTCTGGCTCGCTCATCCCTAGGCAGCCAACCCATTCCCCACTGCACACCTTGGAGAGTATCCTGTCCTTCTGGGATTCGCTACCGCTGTGGACGAGGTTGTTGACAAAGAGCTGGTCATGGGCCAAGAATGACAAGCATAGTCCGGGATCCGAGTATGACAGCTCTTCATTCACGATTGCCACGGCTGTGCAATCCATTTCTGCTCCGCCGTACTCAGAAGGGGCTGTGAGCCCGAGAAGACCCAAGGCCCCCATCTCCTTGAATAGGCCAAGGTTGAATCTCTCGTTCCTATCGCTCTCGAGCGCCTGGGGCTCGACCCGGTCCGAAACGAAGTTTCTGACCATCTCTCTGAGCATCTTGTGCTCTTCGGTTGGGTTTGCGATGTCGATATCTCGCCACTCTTCGGACACAGACTTGCTAGCTGGCTCCTTCGTATGAGGATTCGTATGCAATCAGTTCCAGAATGCGGAGTCTTCCCACGGGAGTCCTATCGCTATTCCTACTATCTCGAGGATGACGAAGTTCCAGAAGAGATACGTCAGAATTGAGATAGTGAATACTGCCAGTGTTGTATTTGCTATCCTGTTCCTCTCCCTCTTTGCATCGTCCAAGGTACAAATTCCCCTGTTTCTGAAGTACATGGTCAGACCTATTGACAGCATTGCGAAAGACAGTGCGTAAAGCGCGAACCTCACCCATGAGTAGTATAGGTCGTTGGATAGCTGGTCGGCAGCAACTATTGCAGACGATCCTGCGAACATCACCCATACCACGGAGGGGAGGCAGCACATACTAGCAGTGACCGCCGAGACCACTGCCATCGTGGCAAGGGGCTTGCGATCTTCCTGCTCCATATCCATCACTAGGGAGTAACCCTTCTACTGTCTCTCGGGAATGGGATTGCCTCCCTTATGTGCTCAGCCCCTGCTAGCCAGGTACAAACTCTGTCGACTCCTAGTCCGAATCCACCGTGAGGGACACCACCGTACCTCCTGATGTCAATGTAGAACTCATAAGGCTCCCTCGGAGTACCCTCCTCATCTATCCTCTCCAGGATCTCGTCCTCTGACCAAGTCCTCTCGCCACCTCCGATGATCTCGCCGTATCCCTCAGGGGCAAGCAAGTCATGGCACAGCACATACTTCTCGTCTTCTGGATCTGGCCTGTGGTAGAATGGCTTTGCAACTCTCGGGTAGTGCGTGAGGAAATGTGGAACCTCGAAGTCCTGGGTGAGAATCTTCTCCTTAGAGTAATCAAGATCCTGCCCCCATTCGATTTCAACGTCCTTCGATTGGAGGGTATCAATCGCCTCATCGTACCTCATCCGGGGGTATTCGCTCTCTGCATACCTCTCAATTGTTCCCAAGTCTCTTCCAAGGTCTGCTAATTCTTCCGACCTCTCCTCGAGCATAATGCTGGAAATGTGCCTGACTACTCCCTCCCCATGCTCCATGACCTCTTTGTTTGATGCCCATGCGATCTCCATCTCCGCATGCCAGAATTCAGTGAGATGCCTCCTAGTCCTGCTCTTCTCCGCTCTGAAGGATGGAGCCATGGTGTAAAGTCTCTCTAGCGCAGGCATCGCGGCCTCTGCATAAAGCTGCCAGGATTGTGTCAGGTACGCCTTTTTCCCGAAGTATGGGACTTCGAATAGCGTACTTCCCCCCTCCACGGCTCCTGCGACAAAGTTTGGAGCTTGATACTCTATGAAATCGCGATCTCGGAAATATGAGTGAATTGCTCCGAAAACAGTACTTCTTAGCTTGAGCATGGTAGTCATTCTTCCCGTCCTGAGGTACAGATGCCTGTTGTCCAGAAGGAACTCCGTCTCTCCTCCGTCGGATTCTGCCATGGCAGACTCGGTGATGGGGAATGGCCGGTCAGGATTGACCGCGCCCACGACTGTGGCCGAGCTGACTTGGATCTCGTGACCGTGCTCCCTGTCTGTAGGTTCCACTGTGCCCTTGATAATGACGCTTGACTCGATGATGGCGCTGCTGATTGACCGGAAACAGTCTTCGCCTACGGATTCTTTCTTGATCACGCACTGAACGGTGCCAGTAGAGTCTCGTAGAACCAAGAACCATATCTTCTTGGAACCCCTTGCACGATGCACCCACCCCTTCAACTCTACATCTGAGCCATCATGGGCACCAGCTCTGACATCCCCTATCCAGAAATCCTTCCCCATACCAGCACCTAATCTCCGTCTCGCACTATTAGTTATGAAACCTCATTTATTATCAATTGTTTTGGCGGGTCTGACGGGGTTCGAACCCGCGACCGCCCGGTTAAGAGCCGGGTGCTCTACCTGACTAAGCTACAGACCCAGCACCGGATTGGCGGCCCCCCTTTAACCGCGACGCATCACTTTAGTCTGCCAGAGGGTTTGACCAGCGTTCTTACATCTTCTTCGGAGGCCACCACTACTGCATCGCAAATCCCAACGAAAAGGCCTACTTCTACGACTCCCTCAATTTTCTGTATCTCCAGTTCCAGTGATCTTGGTTCCGTAATGCTGGGCCCGAAGGAACAATCCAAGATTAGGCCATCGTTATCAGTTACGAATGGGTCTGCTTGGGTCCCCCTTAGACTAACTTCCCCAGGACAGAGGGAGGTCAGCGAAACCATCGACTCCTCCCAAAGTATCGAGTCGACCTCTACTGGGAGGTCGTAGGCACCTAGGGTGCTGACTTTCTTGGATTCGTCTGCTACTACGACCATTGAATTGGATTGCAAGGCAACGATTTTTTCTCTTGTAAGGGCGCCTCCCCCCCCTTTTATCAAATCGAAGTTAGAGTCGAACTCATCGGCCCCATCTATGGTTAGATCGAGTTTACCTGACTCGTTTATTCCCCTGATTGGGATCCCGAGTTGTTCAGAAAGCCTCCTGGTATCTTCACTTGTTGGCACTCCAACGAGATCTAATCCTTCGTTTTTTATCAACCGGGCAATTTCTATGATGGAGTAGCGAACAGTCGAGCCTGTTCCAAGGCCAAGGGCCATCCCGTCTGAGATGAATCGGCAAGCCGAGATTCCTGCCTTCTCCTTCAGGAGTTCGACGTTCCTCATGAAATTCCTAGTAATTGGACGTGCATGATTGTTGCCCTGGTCTTGCGGTGGGTTCTTCCGGTATGGTGCATCCGGAGATTCGAGGGAGCAGGAGGGTCGCTGACAGTGTTAGACACTGAGGAAAGTCCCCTCTCCGCGATGCAGGCGTCTCGTCACAAGGCGAGGGCCCGGGAGGGTCGGCCATGCAGCAGAAACGAACCATGCCAGGAGTACGATGAACCCGAGAGGGAGAGGTTTCCTGAGCGTGGCTGGAACGGGCAACCACGCCGGAGCAAGTCCAAGCAGGTCCTAAGGGCATCGACAGGACCGGGTAGGATGCAAAGTTGAATGCGACCAGCCGAAAGGTGAACAGAAAGGGGCTTACTCCCTGCACCCTCACCAACTAATCTACCACTACGGCATCGATTGGTTTAGAATCGGCAATTGAACCGCTTTCTTCGTAGTCCTGCCAGGTCCCAATCTTACCTTTGAACGCATGAGAAAGCTCGTGATACGCCACTATCAGACTCGGTAGGAGGATCGAGCTTGTTAGCAACGCCAGAACGAGGAGGATCATCATCAGAACGAAAAAGTTCTGGAGGCCGGGAATGGCGACGAATAATCCTGCTGCTAGCCCGGAACACGTTGTCGCGGTCGTCTCGAAAATTGTCCTTCCAGTCCTCGAGACTGATTTCTTGATTCCCGACGGCGTTTCTTTCTCGTCCTTGATCCGGTCAATTATGTGTATTGAGTCATCCACGCCAATACCGAATACCAAAGTCCCAATCATGGCCGTGAATACGTTAACGTTGACTTTGTACAGCCACATTAGGATGGGTTGCCATAGCACCACGACTCCAACGGCAGTCATGGTGAAGAGTGCGAGCCTCGTTGATCTGAAGAGAAGTGTCATGACCAAGAGGAGAATGGCCATCGTGGCTAAGGTAGTCTCGGACTGTGCCTCGTGTATCCCGTCGTTTATGTCCAGGGATACCGGGAGCCCGCCGGTCAGAAGAGAGTTAGAGACGCCCTGTATCCCTAGAGCATTACAACTTAGCGGGCCTGAGCAACCCCCCTGGTCTAAATGCCCATCAATAGTATCCCTTAGCCCGCCTGCAACGGCCAGATTGATGTAAGGTTGGTTGACGTATACCAAGGTCTTGGTTTCCCCTTGACCTTGGTCCGCGTTCATCAACATCGACCTGACCTCCGGGCTTAGGGTGTCAAATGCGATATTGACCATGTCCTCCCTGCTACTGACCTCGTATGGCCAGCAGTCCGGCCTTAGTGGGTTGTCTGACTCGTCCCAGCACTCATCATGGATCAACTCCCAGAGACTCTGATCGAATAACTCTAGGCTAGCGATCTCGACGTCAACATGGACGGCCTTCAGGATATCGACAAGGCTAATGGTCGTTGTATTGGCGACGTTGTCAATCTTCATAGTTTGAATAAGTTCTATCGCATCCAAAATGGGGAGATCGCGGATAGGCGCAGTCTCATTCTGAGGACCCCTTACAGTGGCATCAACAATGAACATATTTGTCTGCCCCCCCTCGAAGACGATGCTGTACTCCCTTAGTGCCTCATAGGATTCAAGACCCGGGGGGACCTCGTCTGAAGATCCTGTGATGTCCTTTCCTAGCTGTTCCTGGAACATCATCCCCCCCCAAATTGTAGCTGCGGAAGAAACCAAGATCACCAAGAGTGTGGCCTTCAAGGGGATCTCCCCAACCTTCTCCCAGAACTCATCCAACAGTGAGAAAGTCAAGGTGGTGGACAGTGTCAACCCCAAGATGAGGCAGCCGTCATTATCTAAGTCCGAAAGTAGGTAGAGCGCACCGATTGAAGCTCCCGATGAGAAGACATAGAATAAGAGGCTGTTAATCCCCAGAATAGTCCCGAAAACTTCTGCTGTGTCTATTGGAGATTGCTCTCTCTCGAGATAATTTGTACTAGTCTTTCGAGATTTCTTGGATTCCTTCCTTTTCCTTCTCGAGGAATCTACAATGTTAGCGCTGAATATTTTTCCAGGGTCCCCCTTACGGTAACTTAGCAGTTCTATCCAAGCGGGTACGAGGATCATAGAGATAAAGAAAGTCGTAGATATCCCTATCATCAGGGTCATGCCGACCGTCCTCATTGGCTTAATAGGAACAAGCTCTGGCCACATTAACACGCTGAAACCGATTATGGTCGTGAGGGCAGAGAGGAAAATCGCATTACCAGTTGTCATAGCTGCTTTGACGGTGGCCTCGAGGCTGATTTTCGGATCAAAGGGGTCCGGGGGCGTGTACTCTTTTCCATCCCTCTTTTCTGACCATTCTTCATTCTTTAGTTTTCTAAGAATTTCCGTTCTATTTTCCTCGATCCTGTTCGTTAGGTGAAGGGAGTAATCCACACCAAGACCTACCAAAATTGGTCCAGCAGATATTATCATAGGAGTAAGCATGATGTCAAACAAAACTGTGGAGCCGAAAGTCACTGCTAAGCTCATAGCAATAGGAGTTCCACAGATCACTACGACCTTCCAACTTCGATGAAGAATAAACATGGTCAATGCGACCAGAAGTAGGCTGATGGGGAGCATAGTGTACCTCAATTCCTGATAAATTGAGTCTGAAACATCATGCAGAACTGGAGTTAGCCCGGTAACAGTGACTGCTCGCCTCTCGGGGATGGAGTCAAGCCTCGCTTGGTCCATGGTCCATACTTCATCATAAGTCCTGGAACAGATCTCGCACTTATCGGCTGGAGCGGATTCCAATAGAGCCTTCACATGAGAAATAAACGCCTTATGGTCCCTGATGGGGTTTTCCTCTTCCTTGTAATTCTGCCTGGGAGTAATGTCGGTGTTAGTCATGTCAAATGAAATTCCCATTATCACCACCCCAGTATCCCAAATCTGATCCCCGTTAGTATCCCTGACGAAGTTGGAGATTAGGCTTCCAGAGTTGTCAATATAACCGTCTATCCTGTCCTGGGCCCCATCGCCTTGGGGTATTGAATATCCCTCGTATGGATTCTGACTAGCAAACTCGCAATCACCATCAGAAATTGGTAGTCCATACTTCTCTACGGCGCAAGAAAAACGGTAGTCGGAAGAGTTTGCTTCTTTGACGATCTGTGCTGGAGAAAGTACCCAAAGAACTCCATCGCATCCGGTATTTGGTAGATTGCAAGCAAGTGAGCCTCGGTCGTTCTTATTGTAATCGAGGCCCTTCCTGTACCCTCCTTCGTTGATGTTGTTGTCATCCCCTTCTATCCATGAAATCTGATTCAGAATATTTGCATCGGTGATGTTCTCTATTCCATTCTGTGCCCCCTTTGCAGCATTATTTGTCTGAACGTACAGGATTACTATGTCCGTGGACCACTGTGATCTAACCTCATTCAATAGATCTGTGGAGTTGGCACCCTCTGGGAGGTATATCTCGACATCTCCGTTAATTTGGTGTTGAAAGTCGTCGGCTCGCCAGCCTATCAGTGCAGATGCAAGAACCAAAGTGACTATGATGTATGCTGGACTCCTCAAAATCGCGCTATATGTCAGCTCTGCAGTTCTTTGGGCCCCAATATGCGCAGCATCTGAGATGTCGTTAAGAAGTTGGCCAGCCGTATCTAAAAAACCCCCCATAGGACTGGCGCGAATAGAATCGCCGATCTTAGAGAAATTATCAGTTATGGGCCTGATTCTATCAAAGAAACTGGACCAGAATTGGAGTTCTTCGTCCTGAATTTCAGGGTCTTCGGACAAAGACATAACGCCATTCCCGAACTTTATGCAAATGAAGCGTTCGCTTTGGAGTGTGCCGAGAATGCATTTACGATAGTTTTTGTAGAATTCCAGATATCGATGAACTCAAAACGTACACGTAGTCCGAGGCATATGGATCTCGTCACTGGAGGGGCCGGATTCATCGGCTCTCACCTCGTTGATGCACTGGTGTCCAGGGGTGGCAAAGTCAGGGTATTGGATAACTTCAGCAGCGGGAGGGAAAGTTTTCTCTCGCATCATGATGGTAGTGGCG
>MDTB01033552.1_pt1 | contig 28867 bp, 25 predicted proteins | sample 811161 | NCBI WGS metagenome assembly MDTB01 (sample SAMN05326650, study PRJNA326480) | marine metagenome | isolation source: seawater | place: Mediterranean Sea | collected 2009
ATTTTACCACTAGTGATTTCGTCTAATTGATTTTCCAAGTCAGCGGTAAAATTATAATCAACATATTTTGTAAATAATTTTTCAAGAAACGCAGAAAGTAACTTACCCCTATCCGTTGGATGGAATCTTTTATTTAATAATTCAACATAATTTCTAGTAGATAAAACTGATATTATACTTGCGTAGGTTGATGGTCTTCCAATACCTAATTCCTCCATTTTTTTTACAAGACTAGCCTCTGAATATCTTGGTGGAGGATCCGTGAAATGTTGATCATCAATTAATTCTTTTATGGAGACTTTATCTCCAACTTTAACTTCTGGCAAAATATTTTTAAGGTCTTCATCTTTTTCTTCAAACTTGTAGACTTTTAAATATCCCTCAAATTTAATAGTAGATCCGTTTGCTTTAAAATTAATTTTTTTATTTTCAGATTCTATAGTTATGCTTTTTCTATCAAATTCAGCTGGATTCATTTGTGAAGATACTGCTCTATTCCAGATTAATTCATAAAGTTTTGATTGATCAGTGCTTAAATATTTTTTCATATCAGAAGGTTTTCTAGTAACATCTGTTGGTCTAATAGCCTCATGTGCTTCTTGAGCATTCTTTGCTTTTTTCCCTGTGTAACTGTTAGGATGCTCTGGCAGATATTCTTTTCCATGGTATTTATTTATAAAACTTCTGAAATCAGAAATAGCTTCATTGGAAATTTGAGTTCCATCAGTTCTCATATAAGTGATGAGACCAACTGTGTCTCCCTCTATATCTATACCTTGGTAAAGTCTCTGCGCAATTTGCATTGTTCTTGAAGCACCGAAGCCAAACTTACCCGATGATGTTTGTTGTAAAGTTGATGTTGTAAATGGTGCTAGTGGATTTCTTCGGTAAACTTTAGATGAAACATCATTTATTTTATAAGATTGATTTTTAATTTCATTTAAAGCTTTTTCAGAGTCTATTTTTTTTTTAAAAGAAAATTTTTCAATTTTTTCTCCTGCAAAAATTGATAATTTAGATTTGATAAGTTTATCATCGTATTGAAAATTACTAGCAATAGTCCAAAATTCTTCTGGTTTAAAAAGTTCAATTTCATGCTCACGTTCTGTTATTAATCTAAGAGCAACAGACTGAACTCGTCCAGCAGATTTTGATCCAGGGAGCTTAGTCCATAAAATTGGAGATATATTAAAACCGACAAGATAATCCAAAGCTCTTCTAGCCATATAAGCATTGACTAACAACGACTCAATTTCTCTTGGATTATTGATACCATTAGTAACAGCTTTTTTTGTAATTTCGTTAAACACAACTCTTTCTACTTTTTTACCCTTTAAAAGTTTTTTGCTTTCTAAGATTTCCCTGACATGCCAAGCAATAGCTTCACCTTCTCTATCTGGGTCGGTTGCTAATATAATTTTTTCTGATAAAGCAGCAGCATCAGTAATTTCTTTTACGTACTTTTTTGAAAATGAGTCAAGTTCCCACTCCATTTTAAAATTATTTTCAGGATCAACAGAGCCATTTTTAGACGGAAGATCTCTAACATGACCATAACTTGCTAATACTTTATAATCTTTACCCAAGTATTTATTTATGGTTTTGGCTTTAGCTGGACTTTCTACTATGACAAGATTCATTATAATTGATCTTACTGTCAAAAATAAACATATTTGTCAAATCAGGGTGTAATAAGTGTTGATTTTAAAGTTTAATTTTATGTTCGGTTTTATTTTTTAATCTAACAATATTCTTTTTATGAGTATATAAAATTATTACAAAAGTAATAAATAAATACGAATTTAATTCAAAATTATTCTCTAAAAAAGAAATTAAAAAAATAGCTAAAGCTGAAATAATAGAAGACAAAGAAGAGTATTTAGTTATAAAAGCAATTAAAATCCAAGATATACAAAAAAATAATCCAAGTTTTAATGATAAAGCAAAAATTATTCCCAAATAAGTGGCGACTCCTTTTCCTCCTTTAAATTTGAGCCAAACAGGATATATGTGTCCTAGAAAAGCTCCAAGACCTGATAAATAAATTAAGCTTGGAAAATAATGATTTGTTATTAAAATTGGAATCCAACCTTTAAAGATATCCAGAAACAAAGTTAATGCAGCAATAAATTTGTTACCAGTTCTTAGCACATTTGTTGCGCCTATATTTTTTGATCCTATTTCTCTTATATCCTTTTTTAAAAAAAATTTAGTTAAAATTAATCCAAAAGGTATTGAACCCAATATATATGATGTTAGGAATACTAAAATTATTTCAAATATCACTGTTAGTTAAAAACACTTTCACCTTTTAGATAGGTCATTAAAACTTTACCTTGAAGTTTCCTGTTTTCAATTGCTGCATTTTTAGATTTTGATTTTAATTTTGAAACATCTACTTTCCAAGGTTGGTCTAGATCAAAAATGCATAAATCAGCATCAGATCCTTTTTTTAAAGTACCTTTGTTAATTTTTAATATTTTCGCTGGATTATGTGTAATAGTTTCTATTATTTTTTTTAAAGGAAGAGAGTCGTTGTGATAAAGTTCAAGAGCCAAAGAGAGCAGAGTCTCAATTCCAATTGAACCTTCAGCGGCTTGTGCAAATGGAAGTCTTTTACTCTCCTCATCTTCCGGTTTGTGATCTGATACAATTACATCTATCAAGCCATCTTTAATTCCTTGAATTAAAGCCTTTCTGTCCTCTTCTTTTCTTAATGGAGGAGAGATTTTCATAAAGGTTTTAAAATCACCTATATCGTTCTCATTAAGAGAAAGATTATTTATTGAAACACCAACAGAAAATTTTAAACCATTTTTTTTATATTTTCTAATTACATCTACAGATTTAGCTGATGATAATTGGGATATATGATATCTGCATGGATATTCTTCTAAAAGTGACAAATCTCTTTCAATAATAATTTTTTCCGCAATGTGAGGTATACCTTGCAAACCAAGTCTAGTAGAAACTTCTCCTTCATTAATACATCTTCCTTTCGAAAGTTCTTGATCTTCAGGATGCTGCATAATAAGCACATCGATATCAGAAGCATAATTCATAATTCTAGACATTATTTCAGAATTTTGAACAGTTTTTGTTGAATCCGTAAATCCAACTATTCCTTTTTTAGATAGCAAGCCAAACTCAGTCATAAGTTTTCCATCCATATTTCTAGTCAGTGTCGCAGAAGGATAAATATTTACACCGGCTTTATCTCTTCCTCTTCGAAGTATAAAATCTACCATTGAAACATTGTCAATTACTGGACTTGTATTAGGCATTGAAACTACAGAAGTGACACCGCCTGATAAGGCTGCGCTACTCAAACTTCTAAAATTTTCTTTGTATTCGTAACCTGGTTCACCAATAAATACTTTCATATCTATTATTCCTGGTATTAAAACTTTTCCTTTTAAATCAATCTTTTCAGCTTTAGATGGAATATTTCCTTTTTTAACACTCTTACCTGCCGCTTTAATTTTGCCTTTAGCATCAACTATTAATCCACCAACTTCATCAATATTTTGTGATGGATCAATTATTCTTGCATTTATAAAATATTTTTCTTTCATTATTTACAATATAATTTTAAACATGCCATTCTTACTGCTACTCCTAATTCTACCTGTTCTTTAACTAAGCTAACATTAATATCATCAGCAAGTTTTGTATCTATCTCAACACCTCTATTCATTGGTCCAGGATGCATTATCAAAGCATCTTTTTTTGCGTGTTTAAGTTTATCAGGAGTTAGACCAAAATATTCATAATACTCTCTTTTTGAAGGTAAAAAAGATCCTTTCATTCTCTCGTTTTGTAACCTTAACATCATAACAATATCACAAGACTTCAAACCCTCTTTCATATTTGTAAACCCTTTAACACCAAGTTTGTTTATTGAGGTAGGCATTAAATTTTTTGGAGCAATTACATTTACTTCTGCCCCTAGCATATTTAACAAATAAATATTCGATCTGGCCACACGTGAGTGGAGTATATCTCCACAGATAGCAATTTTTAACCCTTCAATTTTTCCTTTTCTGTTAATTATTGTTAAGGCATCTAAAAGTGCCTGAGTAGGATGCTCTCTTAAACCGTCACCTGCATTAATTACGGTGCAATTCACTTTTTGAGACAGCAGGTTTGGAGCCCCAGAGTCTTGATGTCTAACCACTATAATATCTGGGTGCATTGCATTAAGAGACATAGCTGTGTCCAGTATAGTTTCGCCTTTTTTTAAAGAAGAATTTCCAACATTCATTGTCATAACATCGGCACCCAATCTTTTACCTGCTAATTCAAATGAGCTTTGAGTTCGTGTAGAAGGTTCAAAAAATAAATTAATTTGAGTTTTTCCTCTCAACAAATCTAATTTTTTAGATGCACTTCTATTCAATTTTATAAAATTTTTTGCTTCATCTAAGATTAGATTAGCCTCTTGAATAGATAGATTTTGGATTCCTAAAAGATGTTTTTGGATCTTTTTAACAGCTGAAAATTTTTTTATAACCGCCATTAAAATTAACTCTATAGGCCTTTTGGGTTATCATAGCAAGTTATTTATTTCCTTATATAATCAATGGCACCCTGTAATATAAAAGAAGCCGCATTTTGGTCTAATTTCTCAATTTTTTTTGATACATTAATGTCTAAATTGCTTGATAAATTGAAAGCCGCTTCACTTGACAATCTTTCATCCCACATACTGACAGGTATTGAAACATTTTTTGATAGGTATTTGGCGAAGTCGTTAGCGGACTGAGCAGATGGACCTTTTGAACCATCCATATTAATAGGATTTCCAATAATGATTCCTTTTATATTATTTTCAGCAATTATTTCTTTGATCTCAGTGATAAAATTAGAATTATTTTTTTTTAGAATGGTTTTTAAGGGTGTTGAAACAAGTTTATCTTCATCTGATATTGCTAAACCAACACGATTCTTGCCTGGATCAATGCCTAATAACCTAGTTTTTTTTCCTATAGATTTCTTAAAATCTTCAATATCTATCATGAATATGTTATATTTTACTTCACTTTCTAATCAAGCTAAAACATAGTTTATAGATGTCTATAGATAAAAACCAAGTTAAAAAAGTTGCAAAATTATCTAGAATTTCTCTTGATGACAGAAAGCTAGAATCTTTGTCAAAGGATTTAGATTCAATATTAAAGTTTGTAGAACAACTCAACAAACTTGAAACAAAGAACACGGAACCTTTAACTTCAATAGTTGACAAAACACTTGAGTCAAGAAAAGACATAATTGATGATGGCAAAATTAAAGATCAAATACTAAAAAACTCACCTGATAAAAACAATGAATTTTTTATTGTTCCAAAGGTGGTTGAATAAGATGTCAGATTTTAACCAGAATTCACTTTCGGATATTGTCAATTTAATTAAAACCAAGAAAATTTCTTCTTTAGAAATAACAAATCATTTTATTAAAAATATTGAAAAAGGAAAAAAATTAAATAGTTTTATTACCACTTGTTTTGAAGAAAGTATAAAAAATGCAAAAAATTTTGACTCCAAAAAGAATTTTGAGGGTTTACTTCCTGGAGTTCCTCTGGCAGTTAAAGATTTATTTTGTACAAAAGATGTCAAAACTACTGCAGGAAGTAAAATATTGGAAAATTTTATTCCCACATACGAATCTTCAGTTACTAATAATTTATGGAATGAAGGTGCAATTTTGCTTGGAAAATTAAACTGTGATGAATTTGCAATGGGATCCTCAAATGAAACAAGTTTTTTTGGTAAAACAATTAATCCAATAGGTAAAGATTTGGTTCCCGGCGGATCTTCAGGAGGTTCAGCAAGTGCCTTAGCAGCAAATTTTACCCCCGCAACTATAGGCACGGATACTGGTGGATCAATTAGACAGCCAGCCTCTTTTACAGGAACAGTAGGATTAAAACCAACTTATGGATTATGTTCTAGATGGGGAATAGTTGCTTTTGCTTCATCATTAGATCAGGCTGGACCAATGACAAAGAATGTTGAAGACTGCGCTTTATTGTTAGAAGCAATGTGTGGATATGATCAAAAAGATTCAACTTCTATAAATAAAAAAAAAGAAAGTTATTCAAAGAATTTACGCCACAATATTAACGGACTAAAAATTGGAATACCAAAAGAATATAGAGTTGAAAACATGCCAAAAGAAATAGACAATCTTTGGAATAAAGGAATAGATATTTTAAAAAAATCTGGCGCAAAAATTGTTGACATTACTCTTCCTCATACAAAATATGCATTACCAACATATTATATTGTTGCTCCTGCCGAAGCCTCATCTAACTTAGCTCGTTATGATGGAGTAAAATATGGATATAGATCTAAGAAAGGCCAAAATCTTATTGAGATGTACGAGAATACTAGAGGTGAAGGCTTTGGCGATGAAGTAAAAAGAAGAATTCTTATCGGAACTTATGTTTTATCTTCAGGTTATTATGATGCTTATTATCTAAAAGCACAAAAGGTTAGAAAATTAATCAAAAATGATTTTGATCAATGTTTTAAAAATATAGATGCTATCTTAACACCGTCCACTCCAAGTTCCGCTTTTAAAGTTGGTGAAAAGAGTAACGATCCAATATCAATGTATTTAAACGATATATTTACAGTCCCGGTTAATTTGGCAGGCATTCCGGCAATCTCAATACCTGCTGGACATGATAACAAAGGACGTCCTCTAGGTCTTCAGCTTATATCTAAAGCATTAGAGGAGCAAAAAATTCTAAATATAGCTTATGCAATGGAAAAAAATATTTCTTTTAAACAATCTTTAAATAGGTGGTGGGAATAATTTATGGAAAAAGAAAAATTTGATTATTTTATTAAAACTGAAAAAATAGTTGGGAAGTTGTTATCGGTCTCGAGGTTCACGCACAAGTTATTTCTGAGTCAAAACTATTTTCTGGGTCATCTACAAAATTTGGAGCAAAACCAAATACCCAGGTTAGTTTAGTTGATTCTGCTTTTCCAGGAATGCTCCCGGTTATAAACCAATACTGTATCGAACAAGCTGTAAGAACTGGACTGGGTTTGAATGCTAAAATTAATTTATATTCTGTATTTGATAGAAAAAATTATTTTTATGCTGATTTACCTGCAGGGTATCAAATCTCTCAGTATAAAAATCCAATTGTTGGAGAAGGACAGGTTACCCTTGATATGCCGTATGGAAGTAAAAAAATTGGTATTGAAAGATTACACTTAGAACAGGATGCCGGAAAAAGTATTCACGATTTAAGTCCAGACGATACATACGTTGATTTAAATAGATCAGGAGTCGCCTTAATGGAAATTGTTAGCAAACCAGACTTAAGATCTCCAAGTGAGGTAAATTCTTATGTTAAAAAACTTAGAACTATAATGAGATATCTCGGTACATGCGATGGAAATATGCAAGAAGGATCTTTAAGAGCTGATGTTAATGTTTCTGTAAGAAAAAAAGGTGAAACAAAGTTTGGAACTAGGTGTGAGATTAAAAATGTGAATTCTATTAAATTTATGGAAATGGCCATTGACTCGGAAGCTAGGAGGCAAATCGAATTGCTAGAGATTGGCAAAAAAATAAAACAAGAAACTAGACTTTTTGACACAAAAAAAAACGAAACTAGATCTATGAGATCAAAAGAGGAGGCGCACGATTATAGATATTTTCCAGATCCAGACTTACTTCCATTAGAAATTAAACAAAGTTTTGTTGATACTTTGAAAAAAAAATTACCAGAACTACCCGATCAAAAAAAAGACAGATTTATAAAGAAATTTAAATTAACACCTTATGAAGCAAATGTTTTGGTATCAGAAGTTGATACATCAAAATATTTTGAGGAGGTTATAAAAAATGCCGATATAAAACTTGCCAAAAACTGGATCATTGTTGAACTCTTTGCAGTTCTTAATGATAAAAATTTGAGTATAAAAGAATCACCGGTATCGCCTAAAAATTTAGCATTATTGATTAATGCTATAAGTTCTGGAGAAATTTCAGGAAAAATTGCTAAGAAAGTATTTGAAATTATGGTTGAAACAGGAAAAAATGCAAAAAAAATTATTGATGAAAAAGGTTTAAAACAGCAAAGTGATCCTAAAGAGCTAGAAAAAATAGTTAATGGAGTATTAGAAAAAAATTCCCAAAAGGTCGTAGAATATAAATCCGGCAAACAAAAACTATTTGGTTTTTTTATTGGCGAAATTATGAAAATATCTTCTGGTAAAGCTAATCCAAAACTTGTTAATGATATTTTGAAAGAAAAATTGAAAAAATGAACTATCTAATCGGTGATATTGGAAATACTAATATAAAAATTTGCAAAATTAATAAAAACTTTAGAATAATTAAGACTTTTTTACTTGAAACAAAAAACCCTAATTTTAATAGGAATTTAAATAATATTATAAAAAAATTTAATAGAAATAATACTAATAGGAAAGTTCTCTTTTCAAGCGTTGTGCCACCAGTTTTTAATAAAATTGTTAAAATATTAAATAAAAAAAAACTTAGTGTTTTTGAAATTAAACAATTTAATTTAAAAAAAATTATGAATTTTAAAATTAAACAATATTCTCAATTGGGTTCTGACAGAATTGCCAATTCGATAGGAGCATATTATAAATTCAAATCAAATTGTATTATAATCGATTTTGGAACAGCAACCACTTTCGATGTAGTAAAAAAACCAAAAATATATGACGGTGGTGTTATTGCACCAGGAATAAAACTTTCTATTGAAAATTTATCTCAATCTACTGCTCTTCTACCAAAGTTCAAATTAAACAAATACCCAAAAAAATATGGAAAAAATACACATGAAGCTTTAGCTTCTGGGTTTTTTTGGGGGTATGAAGGATTATTAAATAATATCATTAAAAAAATTGTTAAAAAAAATGGAAAAAATTCTAAAATAGTATTAACTGGCGGTTATTCTTATCTTTTTAAAAATCGTTTAGTTAGGAAATCTAAAATAGATAACGACATAACTATGCAGGGTATTATAATAATCTACAAAAATTTTCTAATATGAATAAAGATGAATTAATTTTTTGCCCTCTAGGAGGATCTGGAGAAATAGGCGGAAATATGAATTTATACGCTTACGGTAATGACAACAATCAAAAGTGGATTATAGTTGATACCGGAGTAAGTTTTGCGGACGACTCTGTTCCAGGAATTGATTTAATTTATCCTGATCCAGGTTTTATTATTGATAAAAAAGACGATCTTCTTGGAATTGTTCTCACGCATGCTCATGAAGACCACATAGGTGCAATTTCACATGTATGGCCAGATTTAAGATGTAATATTTACGCAACTCCTTTTACAGCTGTTTTAATTAAGGAAAAATTTAAAGAAAAAAAAATAGACATAACATCAAATCTTAAAATTGTTAAATTAAACGGATCAATAAATCTTGGTCCATTCAATATAGAATTTGTTAGTTTAACTCATTCAATTTTGGAACCAAATGGACTTTGTATTAAAACACCAGCAGGAACAATACTGCACACTGGTGATTGGAAAATTGATCCAAATCCCTTAATTGGAGATAAAATAAATGAAAAAAAATTAAAAGAAATTGGAAAAAGTAAAGTTTTAGCAATGATATGTGATTCAACGAATATTTTTAACCCAGGTAGAGCTGGTTCAGAATTAGATGTTAGGGACAGTTTGTTAAAGATAATGTCCTTAAAATCAAAAAAAATCATTATCACATCTTTTGCATCAAATGTAGCTAGGATGGAAAGTGTTTTTTATTGTGCAGAAAAGATTAGTCGTAATGTTTGTCTTGTTGGTCGTTCAATGCATAGAATATTTAAGGCTGCTAGACAATGTGGTTATCTACTCAATGTAAAAGATCCAATAGATCCTCGAGATGCAAAAAAATTTCCAAGAGAGAAAATCGTTTATTTGTGCACTGGTAGCCAAGGTGAGCCAATGGGTGCTATGAAAAGAATTATTAAAGGAATACATCCAGATGTTTTTATAGAAAAAGGTGACTCAGTAATATTTTCATCAAAAATTATACCCGGAAATGAAAAAAAACTATATGCTCTTCATAATGATATTGTAAGACAGGAAATTGATTTGGTTACAGAAGAAACCGATTTTGTACATGTATCAGGCCATCCCAATCGTGAGGATTTAAAAGATATGTACAATTGGGTAAAACCAGACTCTATTATACCTGTTCACGGCGAACATAGACACATGAGTGAACACATAAAATTTGCAAAAGAAATGCAAGTGCCTCATGCTTTAAGAATAGAAGATGGTGATATTGTTAGAATTTTTCCAGGAGAAAACCCAAAAAAAATAGATAAGGCTCCCTCAGGACGTATGTATTTAGATGGAAATATTCCAGTAGGTGAAAATTCGCAATCCATTAAGGAAAGAAAAAATTTATCACTAAATGGATATTTGGAAATAACACTTATATTAAATAATAGCGGAAAGCTTAGCAAACCTGTAATATCTTATAGAGGTATTCCCGAAAATAGTTTTGACGAAAAAATTATTTTTCAAATGGAAGACGAAATATTTAACACTTGCAGAACATTTTCAATGAAAAATAAAAATCATGAAAAAAACTTAATTGAAACAGTCAAACAAAGTTGTAGAAAAATTATTAAAGAAAAAACGGGAAAGAAACCTTTTACTAATATTAATATTGCAAGGTTATAATGTTATTATCAAAATTATTCATTCCTATAACTAAAGACTTGCCAACTGAGGCAAAAATCAAATCTCACCAATTAATGTTAAGAACCGGCATGATTAGACAATCTTCTGCGGGTATCTATTCTTGGTTACCATTAGGTTTTAAAGTTATGAAAAAAATTGAAAAGATAGTTAGAGATGAGCAAAATAATATAGGCGCACAAGAAATGTTAATGCCTACTATACAATCAGCTGATATTTGGAAGGAAAGTGGAAGATATGATGATTATGGTGAAGAAATGCTCAGAATATCTGATAGACAAAAAAGAGAAATGCTATATGGACCAACAAATGAGGAGCAAATAACAGAAATATTTAGATCAGGCGTAAAATCATACAAATTATTGCCTCAAATTTTTTATCACATACAGTGGAAATTTAGAGACGAACTTAGACCAAGATTTGGTGTTATGAGATGTAGAGAATTTTATATGAAAGATGCCTATTCATTTGATTTAACAGAAAAAGATGCAGTTCTATCTTACAACAAAATGTTTTACGCTTATTTAAAAACATTTCAGCGTCTAGGTTTAAAATCGATACCTATGAAAGCTGACACTGGGCCAATAGGTGGGGATCTATCACATGAATTTATTATCCTCGCAGATACTGGTGAGAGCAAAATTTTTGCAGATAAAAGAATTTTTGATGTTCCGATTAGTGATTATAAAAATAATGAAAAATCTTTAAATGATATGAGAAATGATTTTTCAAAATTTTATGCAGTTACAGATGACAAATTTAAATCTGAAGAATTTAATAAAAATGTTAAAAAAAGCGATCAAATTGAAACAAAAGGAATAGAAGTTGGCCACATTTTTTATTTTGGTGATAAATATTCAAAGCCGATGAAGTGCGCTGTTGATGCTAAAGATGGAAAAAAAACTTTTGTCAAAATGGGCTCTTATGGTATTGGTGTTTCGAGACTTGTAGCCGCTATAATTGAAGCAAAATATTTAAATAATAAAATGAAATGGCCAAAGGCTGTATCACCATATGATGTAGTTATTATTCCATCAATAAATAAAAATGATAATTCTAACCTTGAAAAGGCATACACAATTTATCAAAAATTAAAAGAAAAAGATATTGATGTACTTTTAGACGATGTAGAAGAAAATATATCAAATAAATTTAAAAAGCATGACCTTATAGGAATTCCTTATCAGATAATAATTGGATCTAAAGCAACAGAAGATAGCTTTGAGTTCAAAGAAATCGGTAAAAATTCCGAAATGTTTAATTTGAATAAAATCATCAAACTTTTGAAAAACTAAATTGTTTACCACTGTAGAAAAATTAATAACGATAAGAAACCTTAGACCCAAAAAAAAAGAAGGTTTTTTAAAAGTCATATCGATATTTTCATTCGTAGGAATAATGCTTGGTGTAGCGACATTAATAATTGTTATGTCTGTAATGAATGGATTTAGGTCTGAACTAACAAAAAAAATTTTAGGTTTTAATCCTCATTTAACTATTAAACCTTATAGCTCACCTATAAGTGAAGAATTTTATACAGAAATTAAAAATCAATATAAAAATACAAATATAATAAAAGTATATAACGGTGAAGCAGTTATAATGCAGAATGAAACTGCAAAGGGTGTTTTAATTAGGGGTATCGATAATAAGAAAATCGATGATTTAGACTTTTTTAAAGAAAATATTATAGACGGCAAATTGTTAGATTTTAAAAATGGCACAATAATTTTAGGAAAATATCTTGCAATCGAATTAGGCGTAGTTGTAGGTGACAAAATTAATATAATGTCATCTAATTCTGTTTCAACACCTCTCGGACTAGTTCCAAAACAATCAGCCTTTGAAATTGCAGCAATTTTTAGTAGTGGTTTGTATGAATATGATAGGAACGTGGCCTTTTTTAATTTGACCGATTCATTATCTTTTTTCGAAAAATCAGATGAAGATATAAATTTAGAAATATTTTTACCAAATCCTCTAATTGCAGATGAGTATAAAACAGAAATACAAAATAAAAATTCTAATTTTTATGTTAATTCATGGTCAGATTTAAATAAATCTTTTTTTTCAGCTCTAAAAGTTGAAAGAAATGTAATGTTTATAATATTAACGCTCATAATAATTGTTGCAGCTTTCAATATAATTTCTGGTCTTACAATTCTTATCAGGAATAAAACGAAAGAAATTGCTATACTTAAATCTCTAGGTTTGTCGAAAAAATCTATTTTAAAATCGTTTTTCTTAACAGGTTTTTTGATAGGTTTTATGGCAACAATTGTTGGTATAATTTTAGGATTAATATTTTCAATCAATATTGAAGAAATTAGACAATTTTTACTTCTCTCATTTAATATACATATTTTTCCTGAAGATGTTTATTTTCTAAGTGAAATTCCGAGCGAAATTAATTTAAATTCTATTTTATTAATATCAACTTTTTCAATCATTGTTACCATATTAGCTTCTTTATTTCCTGCATTAGCAGTAAATAAGATTGAACCCGTAAGAGCACTAAAATATGAATAAATTTTTAATTCAAGTTAGTAAATTAAGTAAAAAATTCGAAAATAAAAATTTAGTTATTAGAGTTTTAAAAGATATTAATCTTAATTTAGAGTCAGGAAGAGTAATAGCTCTTGTTGGACCATCAGGTTCGGGCAAATCAACTTTGTTACACTTACTTGCTCTTTTAGACAAACCTTCGAATGGAAAGATTTTTTTAGATGGAAACTCTACATCAAATATAGATGAAAATAAGAAAAACCAAATAATAAGAAATTCTGTATCAATAATTTTTCAGAACAATAATTTATTATCTGATTTCACAGCATTAGAAAATGTTGCTATGCCACTTTTAATTAGAGACAAAAGTTATAACTTTTCTATAAAAAAAGCAGAAAGATTTTTAAAGGATGTAAATCTTAGTCACAGATTAAATCATTTTCCCTCAGATTTATCAGGAGGTGAACAACAGAGAGTTGCAATAGCAAGGTCTCTTATTTCTGAAACCAAAATAATTTTAGCTGATGAACCAACTGGAAATTTAGATTACAAAAACTCTCAAGAAGTTTTTAATTATTTTTTGAAACTAAAGGAAAAAAATAAAATAATTTTAATTGCAACTCACAATAGAGAATTGGCCAAAAAAGCCGATTATACTTTGAGCTTAAGCAATGGTAATATAAAAAGACTTAATGACTAATGAAAAAAATATCTTCACAAATTTTAAAATACATTCTCAATATTCAATTTGTGAGGGAGCTATTAAAATTGAACAATTAGCTGAATATTGTAAAGAAAATAAACTAAGAGCAATAGGACTATGCGATAGTTACAATTTATGCGGAGCTTTAGAATTTTCCGAGTCCATAAGTAAAGTTGGAACGCAACCAATTATAGGAACTCAAATTAATTTTAAATATTCTGATACTATTGGAAAAATACCAATCTTTGCAAAAACTGAGCTGGGTTATAGCAATTTAGTAAAACTTTCTTCTAAGAGTTTTTTAGAGTCGCAGGAAAGTGAAGTTCCACACTGTTCAATTGAAGATTTAATTAAAAATAGTAAAGATATTATTGTTTTAAGCGGAGGTATTGATTCTCTCTTCTGCAATTTGGCAGTTAAAAATAAAATTAAAGATATAGAAATTTTATCAACAAAACTAAAGAAAATCTTCTCCGATTCCTTTTATTTAGAAATCCAAAGACACAATGATGAAAGTGAAAAAAGATTTGAAAATATTTTACTTGAAATATCTAATAAAGCAGAAATTCCACTAATAGCGTCCCAGGAGGTTTATTATATTAATAAAGACATGTATGAAGCACACGACGCTTTATTATGTATTGGCGAAAAAACTTATGTAAGTGAAAAAAATAGAAAAAAATTTACAAACCAGCACTTTTTAAAAACCTCTGATGAATTAAGCGAAATATTCAAAGATATTCCTGAGGCACTTGAAAATAATTATAATTTTCCATACAGATTTAATTATAAACTCAAAAAATCCAAACCTTTACTTCCATCTTTGAAAATATCAAAAGATCGTAATGAACAAGAAGAACTTTTACACCAGTCAAACGTAGGTTTGAAAAATAGACTTGAAAAATTTGTTTTTAAAAAAATAAAACTGAAAATTATGTGGAGATTAAAAAAAAATACACCAAAAGATTAAATCATGAAATAAGTATTATAAATAAAATGAATTATGCGGGTTACTTTTTAATCGTCTCAGATTATATAAAATGGGCAAAAAAGAATGGTATTCCAGTTGGACCTGGCCGTGGTTCTGGCGCTGGCTCTCTTGTTGCATACAGTCTTGATATTACTGATTTAGACCCAATTGAATTTGGACTAATTTTTGAAAGATTCTTAAATCCTGATAGAATTTCTATGCCTGACTTTGATATTGATTTTTGCGAGGAAAAAAGAGATCTAGTTTTTAATTATCTTAAATCAAAATACAAGAATGGCGTTGCACATATAATTACTTTTGGAAAATTAAAAGCGAGAATGGCTTTAAGAGATATAGGTAGAGTAATAGGTCTACCTTATGGCCATGTAGATAAAATTTGTAAAATGATACCCTTTGATCCTTCTCGACCTTTAAGTTTAAAAGAATCTATTGATAGAGAACCCAGATTTAAAGATGAACAAAAAAACAATCCTAAGGTTAAAAAACTAATAGAACTTTCACTTAAACTTGAGGGATTAAATCGAAATCTTGCAACACATGCTGCAGGTGTAGTTATAGCTGGAGAAAAATTATCAGAAGAGGTGCCTCTATATAAGGACAACAGTTCGAAGCTACTTTTGCCTTCGACACAATTTGATATGCACTCATCCGAAAATGTAGGTTTAGTTAAATTTGATATACTTGGATTAAATACATTGACGTTAATTTACAAAACAATTCAAATGTTAAAAAATAAAAAAATTGAAATTGATATAAGCAAAATTCCTTTAGATGATAAAAATATATTTGAAATGTTATCAACTGGTGAAACAACCGGTCTTTTTCAACTAGAAAGTTCTGGCGTAAGAGCTTCACTTAAACAAATGAAGCCAAATAAGTTTGAGGATATTATTGCTTTGGTAGCCCTATACAGACCTGGGCCAATGAACAATATTCCAATTTATAATGATTGTAAAAATGGTTTAAAAAAACCTGATTATATTCATGATAGCTTAACAGATATTCTAAAGCCTACTTATGGAATAATTATTTACCAAGAACAAGTCATGCAAATTGCACAAATCCTTGCGGGATTTACTCCTGGTGAAGCCGATATTTTGCGTAAAGCAATGGGTAAAAAGAAAAGAGTAGAATTAGAAAAACAAGAAGAAAAATTTATCAAAGGTGCAGTCAATAATGGAATTGGTAAAGATATAGGTGCATTTATTTTTCAAAAAATAAAACCTTTTGCTGAATATGGTTTTAATAAAAGTCATGCCGCAGCATATGCTTTAATTGCATATCAGACTGCTTATCTAAAAAAATATTACCCCGAGGAATTTATTGCCGCTACAATGTCAACTGAGCTTTCCAATACCGACAAACTCAGAGAATTTGTTGAAGAACTAAAAAGATTAAAAATAGAAATTATACGTCCAAATATTAATAAATGCTTTGCGGACTTTAAACCAGAAAGTAAAAAAATCTTTTATTCTCTATCTGCCATAAAAAGCGTCGGCCGCGAGGCAATTTCAAATATAGTCAAAGAAAGGGAAAAAAATGGCACCTTCAAAACATTAAATGATTTTATAAAAAGAATTAGCCCAAAAGATATTAATAAATTACAGCTCGAAGGGTTAGTAAAAGCTGGAGCCTTTGATGAAATAGAGAATAACAGAAATTCATTATTCAATTCGATACCAAAATTTATACAAGTAAATAAAAGTTTAAATGAGGAAAAACTAAGTAAGCAAAATAGTCTTTTTTTAAACAAATCTATCGAAGATGAGGTGATTTTTAAATTAGAAAAAATAAAACCTTGGTCTAAGAAAGAAATGTTAATGAAAGAGTTTCAGTCTATTGGATTTTATATGTCAGATCACCCATTAAATGTTTATAAAACATATCTTGAAGAATTGAAGATACTCCCATTTGTTGACTTCATAAACAGCAAAAATACTAATTGCCTAGTAGCTGGTACTATTATGTCTATTCAGGAAAAAAAGAGCGCCAAAGGCACTCCTTTCGCTATTATTAAATTTACAGATTTAAAAAGTGAATATGAATTATTTTTATTTTCTGATCTCCTAGTTTTAAATAGAGATAATTTAAAAACAGCAAACTCGTTCGTACTAACTTTACAAAAAGATTCTGTTTCAGAAATTAACTCAAATAAGCGGGTTAATATTAAAAAAATAGTACCTCTAGATAGCTTTATTAATAAAAGTTATGAGAATGTTACTATTGAGATAAATGGTAATTCAAATGTTAAAGAATTAAGTGATTTACTAAATGAAGAGGGTGAAACAAAAGTTGAAATTAAAGTAATGAAAGAGACAAAAAGTTACATTTTCTCTCTCAAAAAGCCGAGAAAATTTAACTTGGGTACATTTAATGATATCAAAAATAAGGAATATGTTAAAAAAATTAGTTTTTAATAACTTGATTTTTACATTAATAAATTATAAGTACTAGCTGATTTCGCACACAGCAAAGGGCTAACGCCCACCGGTCCGAAAGGAAAGCTGTGGTGGTTTAACCGGAAAAATTATGAACATACCTAACGTAACAGTAAAACAATTATTAGAGGCAGGTGTCCATCTAGGTCATAAAACTTTAAGATGGAATCCCAGGATGAAACAATTCATCTTCGGCGAAAAAAATTCCATACATATAATAGATCTTACCCAAACAGTAGTACTGATTAAAAATGCTATGAAAGAGGTTTATAAGTGTATTTCAACTGGAGGAAAAATTTTAATAGTATCAACAAAAAAACAAGCTGCAGAAACCATTTTAAAACTCGCAACTGATACAGATCAATTCTATGTAAATTATAGATGGCTTGGTGGAATGCTTACAAATTGGAAAACAATTCAAAATTCCATCAAAAGATTAAAAAAATTAGAAAAAGAATTGTCAAAAGAAGATATTGGTTTTACCAAAAAAGAAATCTTAAAGTTAGAAAAAGAAAAAGAAAAATTGAAAAGATCTCTCGGTGGAATTTCGAATATGAATAAAGTACCAGAAATGATTTTTATAATTGACACAAATATGGAGTCCTTAGCTGTAAAAGAAGCTATAAAACTTAATATTCCTATAGTTGCAATTTTGGACTCAAATTCAGACCCAACTGGAATTAATTTTCCAATTCCTGGAAACGATGACGCAAGAAGATCTATTGATTTATATTGTGAATTATTAAAAAAAACAATTTTAGACGCAAAAAAAAATATTGTTAAAACTCAAATTAATGAAAAACAAACTGAAGTTAACAAGAAAATAGATAATAAAGAAAAAATAGTTCCAAAGGTAAAAAATACTTCAGAAAAAAAGACTAGCAAATAGTTTTTCGAGAATGTCAGATAAAAAACTTTTAGAAAATATTAAAAAACTTAGAGAAATAACTGGAGTTGGTTTTTCTGATTGTAAAAATGCTATATCAGAAAATAATGGAGATATTGAAAAATCAATTGAATATTTAAGGAAAAAAGGTATTGCCAAAGCTTCTAAAAAAATGAGTCGTGTTGCAGCTGATGGCTTAGTATTATTAAATGAAAATAATGGCTGTATTTCTGCAATTGAGATAAATAGTGAAACAGACTTTGTTGCTAAAAATAAAGAATTTATTTCTTTCTGTAAAGAAATCTCTGAATTAAACTTCAAAAATAAATCAAATTTAGATTTATTAAAAAAATCACAAATGAATAACAAAAAAACAGTTGATGAAAATCTTATTTCATTAATTACAAAAATTGGAGAAAAAATAACAATTCGTAGAAGCAAGTTTTTTGACAGTAATGGATTAAATTTTTCATATGTACATAATTCTTTAGAAAAAAATATTGGTAAAGTTATTTCTGTAGTTCAAATTGAAAAAGGCAATCAGCAAGAACTTAATGATATTGGAACTAAGTTAGCTATGCATATTGCTGCACAAGCACCAATTGCCATCGATGAAAGCGGTATAGAAAAAGAAGTTATAAATAAAGAACTTGAAATTATTAAAGAAGAGTTAAAAAATAGTGGAAAAAAAACCGATATTATAGAAAAAATTGCTAATGGAAAAATAAAAAAGTTTATTTCTGACAATACACTTTTAAACCAAGTTTGGATTATGGATACAAAAATGAAAGTGAACGATGTTTTAAAAAAATATTCCAAAAATAATCAAATTAAAATTTTAGATTTTGCTAGATTTAAAGTTGGAGAAGGAATTTAAGTAAAATGCCTGATTTTAACAAAAATGAATTAGATCAAAAAATGAATAAAACAATTTCATCTTTTAAAAAAGACTTAGGAACATTGAGAACTGGTAGGGCGAATCCAGCTATGCTTGATTTAATTAGAATAGATGTATACGGACAAAAAATGCCGATTAATCAACTCGCCACAGTTACGGTCCCTGAACCAAGAACAATAACAATTCAAGTTTGGGATAAAAATAATATTAAACTAGTTGATGCTGAAATTAAAAAATCTAATTTAGGAGTCAACCCACAAGTAGATGGTCAAATTATTAGAATAAGAATTCCACAGTTAACAGAAGAAAGAAGGAAGGAATTAACAAAAATTTTAAAAAATTTAGGAGAAAAAGGGAAAGTTTCGGTGAGAAATATTAGAAGAGAGTCAAATGATAATATTAAAAAACTATTAAAAGAAAAAAAAATAAGTGAAGATGAAAGCAAAAATTTTGAGAGCGAGGTTCAGAAGACAACAGATCAAAATATAGAATTAATTGAAAAAATTTTAACGGAAAAAGAAAAAGAAATTTTAACTTTATGAATAAGGTTAACCATATTGCCATTATTATGGATGGTAATGGCCGATGGGGTAAAAAAAAAGGTAGAACACGAAACTACGGGCATATAAACGGTATAAGCGTTATTGAAAAAATTGTAAAACATTCAATAAGATTAAATATACCAATTTTGACATTTTATACATTTTCAACAGAGAATTGGAAAAGACCAAAAAGAGAAATTAATTTTTTATTTAAATTAATTGATAATTATTTTTTTAAAGAAATTAAGAATTTAATTAAAAATAGTATTAAAATTAATATTATTGGGAATATAAAAGATTTGCCAAAAAAAGTTAAATCTAGATTATACGAATCAATGAGAAGAACAAAAAAATGTAATAAAATTTTAATAAATTTAGCAATTAATTATGGTTCGAAAAATGAGATAATTGAAGCTTTTAGTAAAATTAAAAAAAAAGGCAGTCATTTAACAATTAATAATATTGAAAACAATCTTTATACTAAAAAAATTAAAGATCCTGATATTTTAATACGAACAGGAGGAAAAAAGAGATTAAGTAATTTTTTATTATGGCAAATAGCTTATTCAGAAATATATTTTATAGATAAGCTTTGGCCTGATTTTAACACACACGATTTTAATAAAATTCTTAAGCATTTTAAAAAAGTAAAAAGAAATTTTGGAAATATATGAATAATTTAACAAAAAGAATTTTAACAGCTATAATAATTTTCCCTGTATCAATGTTTTTCATAGTAAAAGGTGGAAGTTATATAGTTAGTTTTTTATATGCAATTTTAATTCTTGGAAACTTTGAGGTTTTTTCAGCTTTTAAAAAAAAAACATCAATTATTTTTTTAGACATTATTCTTGTGATGGCTTTGCTTTTTATACTTTTTTTAAGAAATGATACAGTTTCTTCATATATTTTATTAATTTGGTCAATATTAGTTACAATATTTTCAGATGTAGGAGGTTATATATTTGGAAAATTTTTTAAATGGAAAAAATTAACAAAAATTAGTCCAAATAAAACAATTTCAGGAGTTCTTGGTTCATTTTTATTTTCATTATTAACTGTTTTTATTTTAGCTTTTATTTTGAAAATTTATAGTGGCCTAGAAACAGATTACATTATTAAACCAAGATACTTTATTTTTGCTTTTTTATTTTCTTTGGCTGCTCAAATCGGTGATTTAACAATTTCCTATCTTAAAAGATTAGAGAAAATTAAAGATACAGGAAAAATTTTACCGGGTCACGGGGGTATTTTTGATAGAATAGATGGACTAATGTTTGTAGTTATTTTAGCTTATATTTTATATTATTTAAAATTATTTCCATGAAAAAAAAAATTGCAATTTTAGGATCTACTGGATCTATAGGAAAAACTTCTCTTGAAATATTTCAGAAAGATTCAAAAAATTTTAATATCATTTTATTATCTGCAAATAGTAATTATTTAAATATAAGTAAACAAATTAAAAAATTTAAACCAAAGTATTTTATTATAGGAAATTATTCAGTTTTCAAAAAAATACAAAAAAAATATAAAAAAAAGAACATAAATATTTATAATAAATTTTCTGATTTACCAAATAATATAAGGTTTGATATCACAATATCCGCAATTGTGGGTATTGCCGGTCTTCAGCCTACAATTAATTTTATTGGGAAAAGTAAGAAAATTTTACTCGCAAATAAAGAGAGCATTATTTGTGGTTGGCATATTTTAAAAAAAAAATCTGAAACTGCTAAAACAGATATAATCCCGATTGACTCTGAACATTTTTCAATCTTTCAATTAACGAAAAATTGCAAAGATAGTGATATTAAAAAAATTTATATAACTGCATCTGGGGGGCCTTTTTTAAAAACACCTATTAAAAATTTTAAAAAAATTAAAGCTTCGAGTGCATTAAAACATCCTAATTGGAACATGGGGAAAAAAATCACCATAGATTCTTCAAACTTAATGAACAAGGTTTTTGAATTGATAGAAGCCTATAAATTTTTTCCTTTTAACTCAAAAAAATATGAAATTTTAATACATCCCCAATCGTTGATACATGCAATTGTGCTTTTTAAAAACGGTCAAACTAAATTACTTTATCACGAAACTAATATGAAAATACCAATAGCAAACGCAATTTATAATAATAAAATTAATATAAAAAATTTTTTTAACTCAAAGAAAGACTTTTTATATCAACTTAAAAACTTAATATTTGAAAAAGTAGATAAAAAAAGATTTCCAATTGTTACACTTTTGTCTAAAAAATTGCATCAGAATTCAGCCTCTATTATTCTTAATGCATCTAATGAAATATTGGTAGAGAGTTTTATACAAAATAAAATTTCATATAATGATATCTATCATTCAATTAAAAGGGTTTTTAAAGATAGAGATTTCAACAAATATGCTATAAAAAAGAACCCTGACATTAATGGAATATATAAAATTGACAATTGGGCTAGAGAAAAAACAAAGGAAATAATTAACAAAAAATATGAAAAACTTTTTTTATAAACTAATATATATTATTTTTTTTAGCTTATTATTATCAAATGCAAATGCTGAAATTTTGAGAAAAATTGAAGTAATTGGTAACGAGAGAATTTCAAAAGAAACAATCGCAGTTTATGGAGAAATTAAAGCAGGCAAAGATTATTCTTTAGAAGACATAGATAAGATAATCAAAAATTTATATGGTACAAAATTTTTTTCTAAAATATCAGTTAATTTCAATAACGGTGTACTTAGATTAACAGTAGTTGAAAATCCAATTATCAATTCTATTATAATCCAAGGGGAACCAACAAAAAAATATAGTAAGGCAATTATTGATATACTTTCATTAAAAGAGAAATCTTCCTATATAAAAGCGGATGTAAAAAATGATGTAGAGATAATAAAAAGTTTCTACAAGTCTTTAGGATACTATTCCCCAACCGTTGAACCTCTTGTAAGAGAAGTCAAAACAGGTAACAATTTGTTAGATTTAATTTTTTCTGTAAACAAAGGCCAAAGGGAAAAAATCACTAAAATTTATTTTATTGGAGACAAAAAAATTAAAACTAAAAGATTGAGAGATGTTATTGCTAGCGAAGAGGCTAAATTTTGGAAATTTATATCAAGAAATATTTACTTGAATGACCAAAGAATTGAGCTTGATAAAAGATTATTGAAAAACTATTATTTAACAAAAGGTTATTATGATGTTGAAATTCTTTCCAGCAATGTTTTTATTAAAGAAAAAGAAGGTATTGAACTTACATTCAGTATTAATTCTGGAAAAAGGTACAGAGTAAAAAAAATCAAAACTAATATAGATCCAGTTTATGATAAAAAAATCTTTCAACCATTAGAAAAAGATTTTAAAAATGTAGCAGGCACATATTATTCTCCATTTAAAATAACAAAGATTTTGGAAACTATTGATGATTTAATCGACGATAATGAATTACAATTTGTTAATCATTCAGTTTCTGAAACAATAGATGGTGATTTCATTGATTTAGAGTTTAAAATATTTGAAGGTAGAAAAATTTTAATTGAAAGAGTAAATATTAAAGGAAATACAGTAACAAATGATTCTGTTATTAGATCCGAGCTGTTGTTGGATGAAGGAGATCCTTTTAGCAAAATTAAACTAGAAAAATCAATTGCCAATCTAAAATCTAGAAAAATTTTCAAATCTGTTGGATATAAATTAGTCAACGGATCCTCACCAGATTTGAAAGTTATGGATATATCCGTAGAAGAACAACCTACCGGCGAAATTATGGCTGGTGCTGGTACTGGTACAGACGGAACAACTTTTTCTTTCGCGTTAACTGAAAATAATTATTTAGGTAAGGGTTATATAGTCGACTCATCATTGAGTTTATCCGAAGAGTCTATAAGAGGTGGTGTCGATGTTATTATTCCAAATTACAATTTTTCAGGTAATTCAGTTGATTTTGGTGTTTCAAGTAAGAAAACAGATAGAGCAGAATCGGGTTATGAAAATACATTAACTCGATTTGGTATTGGGACAAAATTTGAACAGTATGATGATCTATTTCTTAGTCCAAGAGTTGAACTCGTATTCGATGATTTAACAGTACAAGATACTGCTTCTAGTGCACTAAAAAAACAAGCTGGAAGTTTTACAGAATTCACATTTGGCTATGGAATAGAGAAGGATACTCGAGATAGAAGTTTCATGCCAACAAGAGGATCAATTTTTGGCTTTAGCCAGAGATTGCCTTTATACGCCGAAGACCAAGCATCATTTTATAATAGAATTTCTTTAAGTAAATACCAATCATTTGGAGATGACATAGTTGGAGCATTTAAATTTTATGCAGCAGGTGTTGTAGCGATCGAAGATGATGTAAGATTAAGCAGACGTTTGCACATTCCGTCAAAAAGATTACGAGGGTTTGAAAATAGAAAAATTGGTCCCGTTGATGGTGGAGATTATGTAGGGGGCAATTATGCAACTGTTGTTAACCTAGAAGCTGCTTTACCAAATTTGTTACCTGAAGCTACCCAAACAGATATAGCTGGTTTTTTTGATATAGGTAATTTATGGCATGCCGATTATGATGGAACAGTTGGTCAATCAAGCAAAATTAGATCATCATTCGGATTAGCAACAAATATGTATACACCAATTGGTCCACTTAATTTTGTGATAGCACAAGATATATCTTCTGCAGAAAGTGACAAAACACAAACATTCAAATTTGAAATCGGAACATCTTTTTAAAATGAAAAATATTAAAATTTTATTTATTTTTATTATATTATTGCATGTTCCAAATATCAGCTATTCATCAGATGTTTTTTTTGTTGATATTAAAAAAATTCTAAATGAGTCAAAAGCTGGAAAACAAGCTCAAGACTTTTTAAAGAAAAAATTTGAGTCAGAAAGTAAAAAATTTGAAAAAGAGTCAATTGCGTTAAAAAAAGAAGAATCAGATCTAATATCTAAAAAAAAGTTAGTTTCAAAAGAAGAATATAAGAAAAATTTAGACACTCTTAGAAAAAAAAGTATAAGTTTTCAAAATAAAAGAAGAAAAGCTTCTGATGATTGGTTAAAAAAGAAAAATGAAGCGAGAGGTAAACTTATCGTAGCCCTTAACCCTATTTTGCAAAAATATATGAATGAAAACAAAATTGAAATGATCGTAGATAAGAAATATGTGCTTTTAGCAAATTCAAAATTTGATTTAACAGAGCAAATCTTAAAAATTCTAAATAAAGAGCTCAAATCAATTCAACTGAATTAATATTTAATGGCGGAAACATTTTTTTTTGTCCCTGAAGGACCATTTAGTCTTAATGAATTATCTGATGAGTTTTCTAATTACAAGGATAAAATACAAATATCAGATATTAAAACCTTAGATAATGCAAATCAAAACGATATTACTTTTTTTAATACTCTCGATTATAAAAAATCAGCAATAAAAACAAAAGCAGCTGCCTGTATCACTAAGAGTAGTTTACAAAATTATTTACCAAAAAGATGTTTAAAAATTATTGTTAAAAGTGTTTTATTTACTTCTGCAAAAGTTGCTAAAAAATTCTACCCCAAGGCTGATATTGATTATCCTGATGTTTCTTTGGTAAATTCTGAAAAAATTTCCTCAAATTTTAATTCTGTTACATTTGGTAAGAATATTTTCATTGGCGAAAAGGTTAAAATAGGGTCTAAGACACATATAGGGAATAACACTATAATTGAGCATGATGTTAAAATTGGAAAAAATTGTTTGATTGGTTCAAATATTACTATTAGAAATTCGATTATTGGAAATGACGTTGTGATACAAGACGGTTGCAAAATAGGGATTAAAGGTTTTGGATTTATTCCTTTAAAAAGTAAAAATTTTAGATTTCCCCATATAGGCAGAGTGATTTTAAAAGATAATGTGGAACTAGGGGCCAACTGCACGATTGATAGAGGATCAATTGGAGATACAATTATTGGTGAGAATACTTTTTTAGATAATCAGGTTCATATGGCACACAATGTAATTTTAGGAAAAAATTGTATGATTGCTGGTCAAGTTGGTTTTGCTGGCAGTTCAACAATTGGAGACAACGTTTCAATAGGTGGCCAAGCAGGTGTTTCTGGTCATCTTAAAATTGGAAATAATGTTAGAATTGGTGGTGGCAGTGGTGTTGTTAAAGATATTCCAGATAATACAACAGTAATGGGTTATCCGGCAGTTCCGTTAAAAGAATTTTTAAAAAAGGACAAAAATAATGGTTAACAGTATAACTAAAGAAGAAATCGAAAAACTTCTTCCTCATAGAGAGCCAATGCTTTTAATTGATAGATTAATTAATATTGTACCTTTAAAATCGGCTACAGCAATCGTAAATGTAAAAAAAGGAAAATTTTTTTTTGACGGACATTTTCCTGGACAACCAGTTATGCCAGGAGTTTTAATTGTTGAAGCTTTTGGTCAAGCTGCAGCAGCACTTACAGCCCATGGAATTGACCCCAAAGAATATAAAGATAAACTGGTTTATTTGATGAGCGTTGAAAAAGCTCGTTTTAGAAATCCTGTAATGCCTGATTGTGAATTACATTTAGATATAGAAGCAATCAGATCTCACGGTAGAGTCTGGAAATACAAGGGAGTTGCAAAAGTTGATGGAAAGAAAGTTGCTGATGCAGAATGGGCCGCAACAATAGTTGAGAGAAGTAAATGATACACAAATCTAGCGTAATAGATCCAAAAGCAAAAATTGGAAAAGATGTAAAAATTGGACCTTTTTGTTTTATTGGACCAAAAGCTCAATTAGATAATGGTGCTGAATTAATTTCAAATGTCCATATTGAAGGAAATACAAAAATAGGGAAGGGAACAAAAATATATCCTTTTGCAAGTATTGGAACAGCGCCACAAGATTTAAAATACAAAGGCGAGGAGAACAGTTTAGAAATTGGAGATAATAACGTTATTAGGGAGTACGTTACGATTAATCCAGGAACAGCTGGCGGCGGAAGTAAAACAGTTATTGGAAATAATTGCTTATTTATGATTTCATCTCATATCGCTCATGATTGTAAAATAGGAAACAATGTTGTTATTGCTAACAATGTACCTCTTGGTGGTCATGTTACGATTGAGGACTCAGTTGTCATTGGAGGAAATTCGGCTGTTCAACAATTTACCAGAATAGGAAGATTAGCTATGATTGGAGGAATGACCGGTGTTTTAAAAGATGTTATTCCTTTTGGTTTATCTTTTGGAAATAGAAATTATCTAAAAGGTATAAATTTAATAGGTTTAAGAAGAAAGAAATATGATAACAAAAAAATTATGGAACTAGACCAAGCATACAAAAAAATATTTTCTTCTAAGAATCTTCAAGAAAACTTAAGCAAAATTAATGGCGAATACAAAGGAAATGAATTAGTTGAAGAGGTCACAAAATTTATAGAAAAGGATAAAAAAAGACCTATTTGCACACCATTATCTGAATAATGATTGGCTTAATATTTGGAGAAACATCCTTTCCAAAGGAAATTTTAAAGAAAATCAAAAAAAGAAAAGTTAGATACTTAATAATTGATCTAACTAAAAGTAAAGTTTTTAAAAAAGATAGAAATTCCTATTCCGTTTCCTTAGGTCAATTTGGCAGAATTATTCAAATATTAAAAAAAAATAACTGCAATACCGTTTTGTTTGCTGGAAGAGTTAAAAAGCCCAATTTCTACAAACTGCGTTTAGATATAAAAGGAATTTATTATATGCCCAGAATAATTAAAAGCTCTAAACTCGGTGATGCAGCTATATTAAAAGAAATCATTAAAATATTAAGTAAAGAAAAAATTAAAACTATAAGTTCACTAACTTTTAATTCTGAATTAACTTTAAAAAGAGGTAACTACACCAAATTAAAACCTAACAATAAAGATAAATTAGATATAAGTAAGGCAGTTAAAACATTAAATAGATTAGGAAAATATACATTCAGCCAAGGAGCAGTAGGAAGAAATAACAAAGTCATTGCCATAGAAGGTAAGGGTGGTACCCAAAAATTACTTCAAAAATGCAAAAGTAAAAAATTTAGAAACAAAGGTGTGTTAGTTAAATTTCCAAAGAAAAAACAAGATCCCAGAATTGATTTACCTACAGTTGGTCTAAAAACTTTCCTGCAATGTAAGTCAGCCGGTCTTAAAGGAATAGTTTTAAAAAGTAACAGAAATGTTTTTTTAGAGAAAAAAAAATGCATTAAATTCGCCAATAAAAACAAAATGTTTATTACTGTAAAATGAAAAAAATATTTATTTTTATATTTTTTTTTATCTCTTCCAATTTATATGCTTTAGAAATAAAATTAGAAAAAATAGTGGACTCTCTTGATAAACCCTGGAGTTTATCTTTTATAGACGAAGAAAATATTATATTTACTGAGAAATCAGGAAAATTATACACTTTAAACCTAAAAAACAAAAAAATCTCTGAGATAAAACATAATCTTTCAGTTCTAGAAGTAGGACAAGGAGGATTGCTTGACGTTTTATATCATGAACAAAAAGTTTATATTTCATATTCTGAAAATAGAGGTGATTGGAAGACGAGCACTTCTGTTGCAAAAGGTATATTTGATCATAAAAATATTAAATTTAAAAATATTTTCCAGGCTGAGCCCCCAATAGATTCTGGTTATCACTTTGGTTCAAGATTAGTTATTAAAGATAAACATCTTTATATAACAGCAGGCGAAAGAGGAAAAGGAATGATAGCCCAAGACGCAAAACAACATCCCGGAAGTATTATTAGAATAAATATTGACGGATCTATCCCAAAAGATAATCCTAAATTTAAAAATAAAAAAGATTGGTTACCCGGGTTATATCAAATTGGGTTAAGAAATCCTCAAGGTATGGCTTTATCACCATTTAATAATAAAATTTATATAACCAATCATGGCGCAAAGGGTGGTGATTGGTTTGGCCCCGTAAATTACGGAGAAAATTATGGATGGAAAATTTTAGGATGGGGAGGAACAAATTATTCAGGTTCTAAAATAGGTCCAAAATGGAAACCTGGTTACACAAAGGCAATCAAGTATTGGGTGCCATCAATAGCAGTAAGCGCAATGACAATTTATAAAGGTAATGAGTTTAGTGAATGGAATGGAGATGCTTTAATTACTTCACTTAAGGATAAATCATTAAGAAAAAT
>MDTB01222297.1_pt1 | contig 28865 bp, 27 predicted proteins | sample 811161 | NCBI WGS metagenome assembly MDTB01 (sample SAMN05326650, study PRJNA326480) | marine metagenome | isolation source: seawater | place: Mediterranean Sea | collected 2009
AACAAAGTTAAGAATGGGCGTCCCGGTTATGAAATTTTACAATCAGTAACAGTGCCGGGGCTCACAAAAAAATTACTGATAAACAGAGGCTGGATAGAGGCTTCATTAGATCGTGCTATATTGCCAACCATTTCACCTATAGAGGGTGAGGTTCAATTGCGTGGCTATCTTTATCATGCCTTAAAAGGTGGCTATCGTTTGGATGATGGCATTGGCCAAGTGCTAGACTGGCCTAGTCGGATTGGCTGGATAACCGTAGAGCGAGCAGAAGAGTTATTTGGCGAGGATTTTTTATCTTACCAGTTGCGACTAGATCAGGATTCGGTAGGTGCGCTAAAAACCGGTTGGACCACGGTAGCGGTTCAGCCTGAAAAGCATATAGGCTACGCTGTGCAGTGGTTTGCTATGGCGATAACTCTGCTAATCATGACGATTATTGCTAACTCCAATCTGGTGAGTTGGCTAAAAAAACACCCAATTAACTAAAGCGTTAAAGATTACAGGAAAAAACTATGTCAGATCATAAGTCATTAGAGGCGCAACAAAAAAGCTTCAGGTATCAAATTTGGTTGATGCTAATTATTGTGTTTGGTGTGATCGCTTTTGGCTTTCTTATGATGCCAAAATCAGAAGAGCAGCGGCAAAAAATGATCGAATTATTTGGCACCACTAATCAGGGTCAGCTAGTGAAACCGGCGCTTGATGTCAGTTCTTTGTTGAGTGCGATCCCAGCCACCGAAAAACCAAAATGGCAGGTGGTTATTGTCGGGGGCGATACCTGCGATGAAAATTGTAAGGATATGCTTTTAAACACTAGACAGATTCATATGCTATTGGGCAAATACACGGGTCGTGTGCAGCGTGTTTTCCTGCAGGGACCGAATCAAATGCTAGATTCACAATGGTTAAAGCAAGAGCATCCATTTTTGTTATTGGACAGTCTAGATACCGATAAATTTAAACAGCTGCTAACCAATAACTCGGCACAATGGGATATGACAGATACCCGGTTTTTTGTGGTAACCCCAGATAATAAGGCGATTTTGTACTTTACTGCAGAGAATGATGCGAATGGACTGCTTGATGACCTTAAACATCTGTTAAAATACTCGCCTGATCGATAATTTTAGCGATTTTAATAGTCCATCTGGAGAAAATGTTGGAGTCAAAAATAGATAATCAAACAGCTATTAGCTGGCGCGACTATTTAGAGCTATGTAAGCCTAATGTAGTGGCGTTGATGATTCTTACCTCGGTCATCGGTATGCTCTTGGCTACCCCAAACGCGGTTCCATTTGATGTATTAATATTTGGTAATTTGGGCATTGCGCTTTGTGCAGGAGCGGCTGCGGCAGTTAACCATTTGGTGGATCGTAGTATTGATGAAAAAATGGCGCGAACGGCTAATCGTCCAATAGCCCAAGGTAGACTTCAGCCCAATCAAGCAATCATTTTTGCTCTTATTATTGGCCTTTCTGGAATTGTAATTTTAGTTCTATTTACCAATATATTGACCGCATGGTTGACCCTTGCGTCCTCAATTGGCTATGCCTTTATTTACACCATGTATTTAAAACGCGCTACACCGCAAAATATTGTTATTGGCGGTTTGGCCGGCGCTGCTCCGCCACTGCTTGGTTGGGTTGCTGTGACCGGCGAGATTCATTACAACGCGCTCTTATTGGTGCTTATTATCTTTGTCTGGACTCCTCCCCATTTTTGGGCATTAGCACTGCACCGCAAAGAAGAATATGCCAAGGCGGATATTCCTATGCTGCCGGTTACCCATGGCGATACGTACACCAAAATCAATATTCTGTTGTATACCCTTATGCTTATTGTGGTAACAATAATGCCTTATTTGACAGGCCTATTTGGCTGGTTGTATTTAACGGGCTGTTTAATTTTGGGTGCTGGGTTTTTATTTTATGCTGCCCTTATGTGGTTGAATAAGGATTCAGGGATGAGAACCTTCACATATTCGATTATTTATTTGATGATGTTGTTTGCCATTATGTTGCTCGATCACTATCTTGTGCCCACAGTGGCTTTTCAAATTTAACTGATACTTCTATCTTTCAGGCCCACTTAATATGGAACTAAAAAACAGAATTAGAATGACTATTGCAGTACTGATCGCCTTTATTATGCTGGTGGTCTATGGTTTTTCCTGGCGCATGAACCAGCCAGTAATTATGTCCAAAGAAGAGTTGCAAATTAATGGCGCAATCGTTTTGGATAAACCGCGAATCTTTAGTGATTTTGAGTTAACAGATCACCATGGTGAAGTGTTTAATTTAGATCGTATGAAGGGCATTTGGACGATTGTGTTTTTTGGGTTTACCCATTGCCCAGATATCTGTCCTACTACACTGGCTATGCTAAATGAGACCTATAGCAAACTAAAAGATAGTGAGAAAGAGAAGTTACAAATTGTCATGATCTCACTGGACTCAGAAAGAGACACAGTTGAAAAAATGGCAGAATATGTGCCTTACTTTAATCCAGAATTTACCGGCGTTACGGGTAATAAGCATTTGATTCGTCGCCTAACAGCCGAGCTAAACGTGGCCTACAATCAGGTACCCTTAAGTGGAGATGATTATACCGTCGACCATAGTACTCAGCTTATCTTGGTCAATCCCATGGGCCATTATCATGGATTCTTCAAAGCCCCCCATACAGAGACCACTATGCGCAGCACATGGCGTTCAATTGACGGAGTTAGTAAGTTCTAAGGCTGATTAGACAGATAAGGCGCTCGGATATTGATAGTTTTTTCAATGGCGCCACAATTGCTGTCTACAATTTTAAATGCCTCTTTTCCCTCACATTTAGTCTGCTCAGGCGAGCGCGTATAAAGAGTTAATTGATTGCATAATGAGCTGGGACTATCTACCTCAGTGCAAGCCTGTTTGGTGATTAACTGTGGAAACACGTGTTTAAAATTATAATGGCTAGGCCCTATGATTACCGGTACTGCCAAGGCGGCAGCCTCCAGCGGGTAATGCCCGCCGCGATCAATTAAACTTTCGCCGATAAAGGCACAATGGGCCACATCAAAAAAAGTAAGCATTTCTCCCATAGTATCTGCTAGGAAAACAGACTGATCGGTTAAATCGTTATTGCTCCACCGCGCAAAACTAACCTTGGCCTCAGATAGCAATTTAGCGGCCTTAAGCGCTTCTAATGCTTAATATATTTAACCCTTTTGCTTGCAACTGAGCGACAGGCAAAAAAGTAGTGTGGCACTGATCACAATTGACGGCCCTGCGGGGGTATCTATGTACCATGAGGTGGCTAAGCCGGACACCACCGAAAGCATAGCTAGCAAACTTGCAATAACAGCCATAGACTCTGGTGTGCTACTTATTCTGCGCGCTGTAGCCGCGGGAATAATCAATAAGGCGGTGATTAGTAGCACCCCAACTATTTTCATTGCAATGGCGATCACTAGTGCAGTGATTACCATTAGCGCTGTTCTGACGCGTGCTACATTAACTCCCTCAACTGCTGCTAGCTCGGCTTCAACGGTGATATTAATAAGCGACTTCCACAGGGTTGCCAATAAAAGGATAGCTATAACAGCGCCTATGTAAATAACCATTAGATCGGCTTTAGTCACTGACAGTAAGTCGCCAAATAACAATGACATTAAATCTACCCTAACGTCCGATAGCAATGAAATTACCACTAGACCAGCCGCTAGGGATGCGTGGGATAGTATTCCAAGCAGGGTATCTAGGGCTAATATTTCCTGCTGTTCTAGGGCGACCAGTCCCAGCGCCATTAAAAGGCAGATAAGGGCCACAGCAATACCAAGATCAATATTTAATAATACGCCCATAGCAACCCCTAAAAGCGCACTATGGGCTAGGGTATCACCAAAATATGCCATGCGACGCCAAACCACAAAACAGCCTAGGGGACCTGCTACTGCTGCAACACCAATCCCGGCGAGCAATGCATAGAGAAGAAAATCAATCATGCTGGCACCCTTCCCCGTGCTGATGTTTGCCATCGGCATCTAACACCTTACCCTCAAGGCTGTGTTGATGATTATGTCGGTGATTATAGAGAGCAGTTTCGCCAAAAATATCTAAATATGCAGGGTCTTGGGTCACCTGTTCGGGTTTACCCTGACAACAAATATGATGGTTTAGGCAAATTACATGGTCTGTCGCCGACATCACTAGGTGCAAATCATGTGACACCATAACAATTCCGCAATTAAGGGATGATCTTAGCTCCCCTATTAGCTCATACAGTTCGTTTTGACCGTTGAAATCAACGCCTTGAACCGGTTCATCTAGTATTAGCAAGTTCGGTTGGCGCAAAATTGCTCTAGCTAACAGTGCGCGCTGCATTTCGCCGCCAGAAAGTTTGTGTAATGGCGTATGTTTAACATCAGGTATGCCCACCTTTTCAAGCGCTTTATAACAGTCTTCATGAGAGGCATTGGCTAGTTGCAAAAATCTATGGGTAGAAATGGGTAGGGTTGGGTCTATATGTATTTTTTGCGGCATATATCCAATCACAAGGTCATCAGAGCGGGTTATATCTCCAAAATCTGGCGTAATAAGGCCCAAAATTAGTCTAGCTAAAGATGATTTACCAGCACCATTGGGGCCAATAAGAGTGGTAATCTCACCCCTATTCACCGTCATTGATATATTTTGCAAGATTGTTTTATCTGCAAAGGATTTACTAACTGATTTAAGCTGTATTAGGGGGCTACTCATTAGTTTCTCCAGGCTCACAGTTAGGACAAAGCCCAGTTAGTTCGATAGTTTGGTGCTTAGTTTTAAATTTAGCCTTGCCGCTAAGAGATTCAAGCAAATCATTAACCTTATTATCGGCCATTTCTGCTACAGTTTTACATTGTGCGCAAATCAAAAAAATATTACTGTGTTCACTGCTGGGAAACGGACAGCCAATAAACGCGTTTAACGAAGGGATTTTATGAACTAGCCCATGTTCTATAAGGAATTCAAGGGCACGATAAATAGTAGGGGGCGCAACTGGTTTATCTGTAATCTTGGTAAGCTGTTGCTGTAACTGATAGGCGCCAAGCGGCTGATGACTTTGCCATAGTAACTTTAATATAGATTCTCTGGTACTAGTTAAACGAACATTAGCGCTCTCACAGATCTCATGAGCTCGAGCAATAGCCGCATTTAAAGAGCGAACATGATCGTGAGGCTGATATACTAGGCGCGCATTAGTGAGCATAAATAACCCATTTAATTTATAGTTATGTTATAATATAACACAATAGTAAAGCTTTAAAAAAGCAATAAACTATATTTTTAACATAATTAATTGGTAAAATTACTATAATGAAACATTATAACATAACATTTTGTCGTTTTTGGGTGGTACTTTTATTTGGGTTCTGTTCCATAACTTCCGCCGCATTAGGCCAAGAGCGTTTGAAACCTGTTGTGGTAACCAGTATTAAGCCCTTGGCTATTATCGCCAAATCTGCTCTTCAAGACAGTGCAACTGTTGAGTTCATCATGCCGCCTGCATTATCACCCCATGATTATGTGTTAAAGCTGTCTGATATTCGAAAGCTTGCCAGCGCTGATGCGGTATTTTGGATTGGGCCGGAGTTTGAAATAAGGGCGGCTAAGCAATTAATAGCCATACCTGAAAAAAAGCGATTAACAGCTTTGAATATTCTTAATATGAGCGCTGATGGTGCCCTTAAGGATAACCATGATAGTCAGTTAACCGATAATCATCATGAAAATGGCGTTGATCCCCATATTTGGTTATCCCCGGTATTAGCTAATCAGTTGGCGGCAAAATTATTAAGTCATTTTGGCCTTCCCGTTAAGGAAATATTTAGCAGCGCTAATAGAAAAGCGTTGGAAGACCTTCTCGCACCGGTAAAAAACAAAAGCTATATCGTTCATCATCAGGGCATTGGCCATTTTATTGATGAATTTAAGCTCAATCCGGCACTGTCGATTCGCGATATGCTAGGCAAGCAGCAGGGCGCCAAAACCCAATATAATTTACGCTTAGAAGGGGAAAAAAATGCAGTTAGCTGTGTATTTATAGAGCCACAACATGGTGATAAAGACGCTAAAGCGATTGCCAAAGACCTTTCAATTCCAACAACATCCATAGACATACTTGCAGTGGCCTCAGGCGACCAATTGCCAAGCTATGAGTCTTATATAAATGGTTTAGCAAAGCAATTTATCAACTGCTTTCAATAATTGATGTATTATTAATTGAAATGATAAAACATCAGGTAATTAAGGCTAATTATGGCTAACAAAGCACCACTCATTCTTGTTGATGGCTCATCCTATCTATACAGAGCTTTCCATGCGCTACCTCCATTAACTAATAGCAAAGGGATGCCAACGGGTGCTGTTAAGGGCGTTATAAACATGATGCGGCGCCTGCAAAAAGACTATCCTAATAGTACAACGGCGGTTATTTTTGATGCCAAAGGCAAAACATTTCGTGATGAAATATACAGTGAGTATAAGGCTAACCGGCCACCTATGCCGGATGAGCTGCGATCACAAATAGAGCCAATTCACAGTATTATAAAAGCTATGGGTATGCCGCTCATCAGTGTTGAAGGCGTAGAGGCAGATGATGTTATAGGTACTTATGCGGTTCAGGCTACACAACAACAACAACCGGTGATTATCTCGACTGGGGACAAAGATATAGCTCAACTCGTGAACGAGCATATCAGCTTGGTCAACACTATGACCAACACATTTTTGGATAGGGAAGGGGTGATATCAAAGTTTGGAATACCTCCGGAACTAATTATTGATTACTTAGCCCTTTTAGGCGATAAATCGGACAATATTCCAGGTGTTCCTGGGGTTGGGGAAAAAACTGCATTAGGACTATTACAGGGCCTAGGTGGCTTAGATGCTATTTATCAGCGCCTTGATGAGGTTGCAGAGCTCAGTTTTCGCGGCGCTAAAACCATGGCAGCCAAGCTAAAAGAGCATAGAGAGCTCGCTTATCTTTCTTATACTTTAGCCACTATAAAAACCGATGTCGCGGTTGACTTAAATGTCGAGCAACTGGCTAATCAAGCGCCAGACTCCGATAAATTGTTAAGCCAGTTTCAAGATTTGGAATTTAAAACCTGGATTAATGAACTTAGCAGTCCTGAAAGTGAAAATAAGACCGCTGACGTTGCTGTTAAAAAGGACGTTGAGACAAAGGTAACCCCGAGTGAGCCAGACACAATACAGTATGAAACTATTTTAGATTCCCAGCAGTTTTCTGTATGGCTGGATAGGCTGCAAAATTGCTCCCTTTTAGCAGTGGATACAGAAACGACCAGCCTAAATTATATGATTGCAGATCTAGTTGGAATCAGCGTCGCTGTTGATGCTGGATCTGCTGCCTATATCCCTTTCGGACATGATTATTTAGGGGTGCCGGATCAGTTATCTAGAGACACTGTTCTCAATGCAATGAAACCTATTCTTGAGAGCCGACAGATAAAAAAAGTAGGTCAAAACTTAAAATATGATATGAGCATACTGGCGCAACATGGGATTAATTTACAGGGAATTGCCTTTGATACTATGCTGGAGTCCTATGTCTTAGACAGTGTTGCCACACGACATGATATGGACAGTTTAGCCTTGCATTATCTAGATAAACAAACCACAAGCTTTACTGATATTGCCGGTAAGGGCGCATCACAGCTTACCTTTAATCAAATAGCATTGGAGCAAGCTGGTCCTTATGCTGCGGAAGATGCAGACATTACCCTTCGCCTGCATCAGGCTTTATGGCCGCAGGTCAAAGAACAATTACCACTTAAAACCTTATTTCAAGAAATTGAATTACCCTTGATAAAAGTGCTATCTAAGATTGAGCGAACAGGGGCCCTTATTGATGACACCTTGTTATTTCAGCAGAGCCAGGAGCTGGCAGAAAGACTGGCTGAACTTGAGACTCAGGCATGGGATTTAGCGGGTCAGCAGTTTAATTTAGCCTCGCCCAAGCAGTTGGCAGAAATTTTATTCGAAAAATTAGAAATACCGGTTATAAAGAAAACAGCAAAAGGCGCGCCTTCTACTAAAGAGGAAGTACTTCAAGAGTTGGCATTGGATTATCCCCTGCCTAAGGTGCTTTTAGAGCATCGCGGGCTAGCAAAGTTAAAATCTACCTACACTGACAAGCTGCCCATAATGATTAACCCCGCCACCAGGAGAATCCATACCTCTTATCACCAGGCGGGAACGGCAACAGGCAGATTGTCTTCTTCAGACCCCAACTTGCAAAATATACCCATTCGCACCGCAGAAGGGCGCCGTGTAAGGCAGGCATTTATAGCGCCTCCAGGACATCGATTGGTAGCCGCGGATTACTCACAAATTGAATTGCGAATAATGGCTCATTTGTCAGGCGATGAAAATTTACTTAAGGCATTTCAGCAGGGACAAGATGTTCATAGAGCTACTGCAGCTGAGGTTTTTGGTGTCAACCTAGCCCAAGTAACAAACGACCAGCGTCGCAGTGCAAAAGCTATTAATTTTGGTTTAATTTATGGTATGTCTGCCTTCGGGTTGGCCCGCCAATTAAATATCAGTCGCAAGCAGGCGGCCGAATATATAGAGCTTTATTTTGAGCGCTACCCGGGGGTGCAACATTATATGAATCAAGTTCGCCATCTGGCAGCGGAAAATGGCTATGTTGAAACCCACTTTGGCAGAAGGCTTTATTTGCCAGAGATTAATAGCAGTAATGGAATGCGACGTCAGGCAGCAGAGCGCACTGCTATCAATGCTCCTATGCAGGGAACAGCGGCGGATATTATTAAGTTGGCGATGATCAATGTGGATAATTGGCTTCAAACTAACCAGCTTAAAAGTCGCATGATTATGCAGGTTCATGATGAGCTAGTGCTTGAGGTACCAGAAGACGAATATAAACAAGTCGTATTAGGCGTTACAGAATGCATGGAATCTGCCGCTAGCTTGCAAGTTAAATTAGTAGTAGACGTAGGAGACGGGGTCAATTGGGATGAAGCCCATTAAATTTTTTTAAATAAAAATTGAACTTATTGCAAAAGCGCTGTCTAAATCTATGCAAGCAATAAAAAATTCTCTTCCCCTAGTGAGAATGGCATGTAACCTCTCCGAGCAATAACAGACCCTGAATCAATTTGATCAGGGTCTTTTTTTTCACCTCAATCGCCTAGCCAACTAATTAATTTTTGTTCTAATTCTGGCAGTCCAGTTTTTTTCAATGATGAAAAAATTTGGGCACTTAATAGGGTAAATCCCGGATCCATTTCACGCAGTAATTTTTCGACGCCTAGGAGGGAGTTCATGGCTGGACCGCGTTTAAGTTTGTCTGCTTTGGTCAGTAAAATATGCACAGGAAGACCTGCCTGTGCCGCCCAATTTAGCATTTGTCTATCATAGTCTTGTAATGGATGCCTAATATCCATCAAAAGCACCAGCCCAGATAAGCTATTACGGTTTTGTAAATATTCAGCTAAATTTCTATCCCATTTAGCTTTTATAGATTTTGGCACCTTGGCATAGCCATAGCCAGGGAGATCAACCAGTCGCTTTTCGGGCTCTATCTCAAAGTGATTAATTAGTTGAGTACGACCGGGCGTCTTACTCGTTCGGGCAAGGCCTTTATTGCGGGTCAAAGTATTGATTGCACTTGATTTACCAGCATTAGAACGCCCGGCAAAGGCGACTTCAAAGCCCCTGTCATCCGGACATTGCTTCAGTGTTTGAGCACTAATTAAGAATTCAACTGTATTAAAGTTCACTTTTTTATAATCCGTGAGAAAGACATTGTAATATGGCTTAAGAAAAATAGCTTAATGGTATATAATGCGCGCGCTATAATTCATTGTGTTAACAACCTTTTGCAGGTTCGCGCGTATATCTTATCAAATTCGCTCGACCATTCTAACGTATAGTGAGATTTGTATTAAACATGAAAAGAATCTTTTTTGTTTTCGGCCTAATTGCTTTGTTTTTAACTACGCCTGTTTTGGCGGCTGGAGATGCTGCAGCGGGAAAGCTAAAAATAGCTAGCTGTGCTGGTTGCCACGGACAAGATGGTAATAGTGCAATTGCTGCCTTTCCAAAATTATCGGGACTTGGTGAAAAATATTTAACCTCCCAGTTAAGACATATTAAAGCCGGTGAACGGGTTATATCCGAAATGACCGGAATACTTGATTATATGTCTGATCAAGATTTGCAGGACATGGCAGCTTATTACAATAGCAAAGAAATCCAGATTTCTGGCGCAAAAGAAATAACACTCATTGGTATCAATGATCCCCAAAAAGTTCTTGAGATGGGTGAAAATCTTTATCGCGCTAGTAATTTAAAAACAGGTGTTGCCGCTTGTGTCGCGTGTCATTCGCCATCCGGCAAAGGTAATGGCCCTGCAGGATATCCTGCATTGGGCGGACAGTATGCGGAATATACAGAAAAACAATTGTTGGCCTATCGTAGCGGCGAGCGCAATTCAGGCGCTAATGCAAAAATAATGCAGGGTGTTGCAAAAGCGCTTAGTAATAAAGAGATTAAGGCATTGGCAAATTATATCTCTGGATTGAACTAATCTATAATTAAGCCATACTTTTGTGTCAGGAGAAATGTGATGTTGTGGATTAAACGTATTGTTTTTGCATTAACCTTGTTGCCATTGGCCATGTGCCAAGCGGCCGAAGAAAAATTTATAGCGGGTGAGCACTATGATGTACTTCCCCAGCAGGTAAGAACAGCTAATGCTGATAAAATTGAAGTGAATGAGGTGTTCGCCTACAGCTGTGGGCACTGCTTTAATTTTCAAGCCGAACTTCATCCGTGGGTTAACCAATTACCAGCGGACGTTGATTTTCAGAGTACACCCGCAATTTGGCAAGCCAAAATGGAACCTTATGCGCGCGCTTATTATGCGGCCAAAATCTTAAAGACTTTGGATAAGGTGCATATGCCAATATTTGAGGCAATTCACTTGCAGAAAAAACCCGTCAGGAGTGAGGCAGATTTTGCGGAGATCTTTATCGCTAACGGTGTTGATAAAGAAAAGTTTGCTAGTGCCTTTAACTCTTTTGGCACAACAAGTATGTTAACTCAGGCTAAGTCTAGAGTTCGTGCCTATAAAGTCCGCGGTACGCCGGAAATTATTGTGAATGGAAAATACCGTATCAGCTCCACTAAGGCGGGAGGCTTTTCTGGCATGCTTAAAGTGGCCGAGTTTTTAATAGATAAAGAGCGCGGGTTAACGGCTAAATAAATTTCTGTAAAACTACATAATCACCAGTTAATATAACGCACCTTTTTATATTGGGCTCAAGGGTATTATCAAAGAAAAAATTATGAAACCAACAATTAAACCGAACAATCCAAATTTTTCTTCAGGACCATGCTCAAAAAGGCCGGGTTACAGTGTTGATAAGTTGCAACTCGATACCTTGGGGCGCTCCCATCGCTCATCAATTGGCAAGCAAGCACTGGGTAAAGCCTGTGAGCAGACAGCCGAAATTCTCGGGTTACCAGAGGGTTACCGAGTGGGTGTAGTTCCGGCATCAGACACCGGTGCTGTAGAGATGATTATGTGGTCAGTGTTGGGCGCTCGGCCGGTTGATATTTTTGCTTGGGAATCTTTTGGTCGTGGCTGGCTAACGGATGCGGTAAAGCAGTTAAAGTTGGATAACTTGAACAGCTATACTGCAGATTACGGTTTATTGCCGGATTTAACGCAGGCTAATCCTGACAATGACTGTATCTTTACATGGAATGGCACCACCTCAGGTGTAAAAGTCCCCAATGCCGATTGGATTAGTGACGATAGAACTGGTTTGACCATTTGTGATGCTACGTCTGCAGTTTTCGCTATGGAGATGCCATGGGAAAAACTAGATGTTGTCACCTACAGCTGGCAAAAAGTTCTGGGTGGTGAAGGTGCCCATGGTATGTTAATTCTCAGTCCCAGAGCAGTTGAGAGGCTAGAGAGCTATACCCCGCCATGGCCACTTCCAAAAATTTTCCGTCTTACTAAAGCCGGTAAGTTAATTGACGGTATCTTTCGTGGTGCCACCATTAATACGCCTTCCATGTTATGTGTTGCCGATTATTTAGACGCGTTGGATTGGGTTGATTCCATCGGTGGTTTACCAGCGGCAATTGCTAAGTCCGAATCAAACTTGGCGGCTATAAAAGACTTCGTTGATTCGCGATCTTGGATTGATTTTCTAGCACAACAACCTGAGCAAGTTTCAAATACCAGTGTGTGTTTAAGCTTAGAGCTAGAAGCCGATCAGGTGAAAAAAATGGTATCAATCCTTGCATCTGAAGAAGTTGCCTTTGATATAGGCGCCTATCGTGATGCTCCAGCTGGCCTGCGAATTTGGTGTGGCGCCACTGTGGAACAGTCAGATCTAGAAGCTTTGTTACCCTGGTTAGAATGGGCCTATAACGAAGTAGCTCAATAATTGAAAAGAACTAATTAGAGAATTAAATATGCACAAAATTCGTACCTATAACGCTATCTCCTCAAAAGGTCTCGACCGTTTTCCAGCTGAGAAATACGAAGTTGGCAGTGACTTGTCTGAGCCTCAAGGCTTTCTGTTAAGAAGCCAAAAATTGCATGAGGAGCAGGTTCCCCAAAGTCTATTGGCTGCAGCGAGAGCTGGAGCAGGGGTCAATAATGTACCTGTTGCTGATTATACAGATCAGGGTATTGTCGTATTCAATACGCCAGGAGCTAATGCCAATGCAGTAAAAGAACTTATTGTTGCTGGCCTTCTTTTAGCATCCCGCGATATCTACGGTGGCATGAACTATGTTCAAGGTTTGACCCATATGGATGATGGCGGAGAAATGGGCAAGTTGCTTGAGAAAGAGAAAAAGCGTTTTGCCGGTTCAGAAATTATGGGCAAGACACTGGGTGTTGTCGGTTTAGGAGCTATCGGGTCGATCATTGCTAACCTTGCACTAGATCTTGGTATGGACGTTGTGGGCTATGATCCGGCTATTTCAGTTGAGGCCGCCTGGCAGCTTTCAAGTCAGGTTGAGCGAATGGACAGTCTTGAAGCATTACTGGCTAAGTCAGATTTTGTAACCCTGCATGTGCCAGCAATTCCTGCGACAAAGCATCTAATTAATAGTGAAACACTAAGCGTCATGAAGAGTACGGCAAAGATTCTTAATTTTGCCCGCGAAGAGATTGTTAGCACTGAAGATATGGTCAAAGCTCTTGATAGTGGTGTAATTGCAAGTTATATCTGTGATTTCCCTACCTCTGAATTTTTGGGCAACCCAAAAATAATAGCCATGCCTCATATTGGCGCTAGTACAGCTGAAGCTGAAGAAAATTGTGCGGTGATGGCGGCTAATCAACTGATGGACTATATCGAAAATGGAAATATCCATAATTCGGTAAACTTTCCTCCGACCAAGTTGGCGCGCAATAGCGGAAGTCGTTTGACCTTCGCCAACCAAAATGTGCCTAAGGTGCTTGGTAGCGTGCTTTCTATACTTGCTGACTTTGATCTAAATATTGTCGACATGGTAAACAAGAGTCGTAACGAAGTGGCCTATAACATTATCGATGTTGAAGGTGATATCTCTGCTGAAATGCTACAAAAGGTAGAGCAAGTTGAAGGTGTTATTCGGGTTAGAGCGATTTAGTTTTTTACTAATCGAAAAGCTTTGCCCTAACAGTTTGGCGATATGCCTTTGGTGTATCGCCAGACCAATACTTAAAGCGCGACGAAAACCATGTGGCATCTTTAAACCCGCTGAATCCAGCAACTTCCAATATGGATAAATCAGTATTCTTAAGTAAGTCACAGGCGAAAGTCATTCGCACATGGGTCAGATAGTCTATTGGAGTCTGTCCGGTTGCGGCCTTAAAGCGCCGGTTAAAAGTTCTTGTGGCCATGCCAAACTGTTCAGCAAGTTTCGGAATATTCAGTGGCCTTGCTAAGTTATCCTGAGTCCAAATTTGCGCTTGAGCAATGGCTTCATCGCCGTGTTTTCCCTGTCGTTCACCCTCAAGGTTTGCCGATTCAGTCAGATTGCGAATTTCATGAAAAAAGTTTCTTTGTGCCTGACGCGCAATGATGCGCCCAAAAATACGTTCTACCTGATGCATAATAAGTTCTGCCATCGCATTGACACTAGCGGCACAGTAAATATTGCCTGCTTGAGTGGTAAATTGCTCTCGCTCTAGCAGTATTCTTGGGTAACGACGCTGTAATTGATCAAAATAATGCCAATGAGTGGTAGCAGGTTTATCATCAAGTAGTCCCGCCTCAGCAAGAAAACAAACCCCTGTTCCCACCGCAGTAAAATTTGAGTTTTTTCTATGTTGTTCCTGTAGCCATGGAATGTAGGCATGGTATTTATCAACCACAGGTCTAGGGTTTCGCCACATAGCCGGAATATGCACCAAGTCACTTTCAAAAAGATCACCAAGGGAATGGGTTGGATGCAATTCAAATCCAGCGGATGTTTTAACCGCCTTGCCGTCAGGGCTAAGCCAGCGAATATTAATTTCCTTAGTATTTTCTCGATTGGCACGCGCAGCCGTTTGCGCAAAGTTGAAAATTTCTGCGGCTAGGGTGGTGCTCGAAACCAGCATATTGTCGCAAAGCAATAGGGTTAAATTAAAAATCATGGTTAAAATATAGCATAAAAGTCTTAATAATTAACTAATATGGCTGAATAATTAATTAAATGCCCCTAAATACCGATTAAACTGTAATACAGAAGATAAAATAATTAAGGGGAAAAGGGATGTCAGTTTCACTACCACTTATTGTTGGGTACGGTGGATATAATGCTGCCGGACGCAGTTCATCACATCAGGCGTTTAGGCGTATGATTCTTGAATCCTTATCCCCAGATCAGCAACAGCAGACTATTGTTAGCCTTGCCTGTCTAATGGGCTTAGTTAAAAAAACACAACAGGGTTTTGAAACTGCAGATGCACAGGTTATTGATGCCTGTGATGTTGATAAGCAATTTCGCAGTACCGTTCTTAGCGGCACCTTGGTGAGAAAAATCACCTCTTTTGATCCAAGTGCAGTCGCTGGCAATAAAAAAGTGAGCCTGAGTGCAAGTGCCGAATCTCAGCCGGTATTTATTATTGCCAAGCGTGATTTACCCACAGTCACCCCCAAGCATTGGCAGTTAACCGACCTACAGGACGGCACCTTTGAAGTTAAGTTAAGCGAAGACAGCGATCTGTTGGTGGGTTCTGACTATGAGTTGGCGGCAAAGGCCGCGGGGGAACTCCCCGAGGGTTTTGATCCTGCAGATCATTACAACGCGCGCTTTCATCCTCGTACATTACAAATGGCATTAATGGGTGCTAGCGATGCGTTGCATTCAGTGGGTGTTGAATGGCAGACCATTGCCGATGCAGTAAAACCAGATGATATTGGTGTTTACTCATCCAGCGGCTTTAGCCAAATGAGCGAAGAGGGCTTTGGCGGTTTATTTCAAGCGCGCTTAAAAGGTGGACGAACCACCGCTAAACAGGTCCCCATGGGCCTTAACTCCATGCCCGCAGATTTTATTAATGCTTATGTTTTAGGCAGTGTCGGTCATACCGAAGCGATTACCGGCGCGTGCGCCACCTTCCTTTATTGCCTCCAGGCGGCAGTGCGCGATATTCGTAGTGGCGTTCGTCGGGTTGCGGTTGTGGGTAATGCAGAATCAGTCATTATGCCTGAGGTTTCTGAAGGCTTCTCGAATATGAGCGCCCTAGGTAGTGATGAGAATTTAGCCAAATTAGATGGTGCAGACAAGCCAGATTGGCGTCGTGCTAGCCGACCTTTTGGTGAAAACTGTGGCTTTACCCTAGCTGAGGGAACGCAGTATGTGGTGCTAATGGATGATGCCCTAACGGTTGAACTAGGTGCAGATATTCATGGCGCCATCCCCGAAATATTTATTAATGCCGATGGCGTTAAAAAGTCTATTTCTGCGCCGGGTGTCGGCAATACCATTTCCTTTGCCAAAGCAGTGGCTGCCGCCGTAAGTATTGTTGGTAAAGAAACGGTGCAAAATAATAGTTTTGTCCATGCCCATGGTTCTAGTACGCCAGCAAATCGCACCACCGAATCCGATTTAATTAATCGAGTGGCCGAAGCCTTTGATATTGAAGATTGGCCGGTAACAGCGGTTAAATCCTATGTGGGCCATACCATTTCAACGGCCAGTGGCGATCAGCTGATGTCAGCATTGGGAACTTTTAAGTACCAAATTATTCCCGGCATAAAAACCATTAGCAAAGTCGCTGATGATGTTAATCAGCAACATACTGTATTCCCACTGCAAGATATGGATATGAGTGATAACAATATGCATGTGGCCTTTATTAATTCCAAAGGGTTTGGCGGTAATAATGCCACGGCAATGGTGCTATCACCCCAACAGGCAGAAAAGATGATGGCGACGCGTTATGGCGAACAGCTCGAGGCTTACTTTGCCAAGCGCGAGACCACGAGAAGTATCGCCGAAGCCTATGCCAATCATGCCGATGCGGCACAATTAGATGTTGTTTATCGTTTTGGTGAAACCTTGGTCGATGAAGATAAGGTTGTGATTACGAAAGAGGGCATTAGTATTCCTGGTTATGCTCAAGAGGTTGCTTTTGATATGGACAACCCTTACTCGGATATGTAGGGAAAACCCAGTCTAATTAATTTCCCTATTGATAATATGACCAAGCGCATTATGCGTCTGAAAATCAATGCGCCTTGCCTGCCCAATCCATTCAGTACTTTCCTTGCTATCCTTTGCTGTCTGAACAGTAAATCTCCCACCATGCACGGCGATAATATCCCCGCTTACGCTATCTAATATAGGACTTCCCGAGCTACCCTGTTGGACGGGGCAGTTATGCAATAGCAGTGCATCACTTGCAAGTTTGGGGTGGTTAATTTTTTGGCATTTTGTCTGTTTAAAGCTATCCAAATTAGGCCCTATAAAAGAAAGCTCTGATACCTTATTAGAAAAATTCTGCGCTAGCTTAAGAGCGGGTTGATGAGCGGTATTTTTTAGTTTTATAAAAACAAGATCGCTTTCGGCTTGAGCAATTTTATCTTTATTAGTGGCCGAGTATTTGTGGGCAGATACTGTTTCAATGCCAATGCCCCCAAGTCGTTTATTTTGCGGTCGATAATCGCACTGGTTAAAAAGCTGATCGGTTTGCGGGTTATAAAGCACATGCGCTGCAGTCACAATAACCGAGCCATTGTCATTAAAATTTGGGGGTAGCTGAATATGCGTGGCGATTCCGCGAATGCCGCCGTCGCAGTAAATGGTGCCTACCGCTTGGGTATAATCTTCAGCTTTTGATGGTATTGAGCAAAGCATCAACAGGGCAGTCACTAATGTTAGAAAACTAGCATTTGTTCTGCCTAGTCTGTACTTCACTATCCCATATCTCCCCACAGCGATTGCAGAATGGATATTGCGGCTAGGGGCGCTGTTTCGGTTCGAAGTACTCGCGGGCCCAATCCAAGGGGTTGAAAATCTAATGCCATGGCCTGTTCTATTTCAGTATCACTCAGGCCGCCCTCCGGACCAATTAATAAAGCTGTCTGAGCGCTTGGTTGTTGCATATCTCTGAGGCTTTTATCGGTTCGATGGTGTAGAACTAACTTAAGTGAGGCATCGCAACTAGTTTGCCACTGCTCCAGTTTTAGCGGATTGTTAATTGCAGGCACTCTATTGCGCTGACTCTGCTCACAGGCACTTATGGCAACCTGTTGCCAGTGACCGACTTTCTTGTCGAGTCGATCACCGCTGAGTTTTACTTCACAGCGTTCGGTAAACAGGGGGGTGATTTCACTGATGCCAAGCTCGGTGGCTTTTTGCACTATCCAGTCCATACGCTCGCCGCGTGAAATCCCAATGGCCAAGTGAATGGAGAGGGATGATTCACGGTCTATATCAACAAATTCATTGATTAAAACCGTAGCCTTGCCTTTTTTTGCATCCACTAACTCAGCTTTATACTCCCCGCCTTTGCCATTGAATACTATAAGAGGCTGACCCGAAGTCATTCGCAGTGCTGAAGTGAGATGGCGCGCAGGGCCCGCTTCAAGGGCAATGCAATCGCCAATGGCAATGGTCTGCGGCGAATAAACTCTGGGGATACGCATGGCTTAATTCGAGCTATCCAAGCCTAAGTTTTGACACAGGCTATCGGATATCTGCCACTGATTCATGGTATAAAAATGCAATCCTGGCGCACCACCTGCCAGCAAAGCTTCACATAATTGGCTAACAATTTCGACGCCATAGGCAATTAAATCTTGCTTATTGTCTTTGCGCTCTTTTAGTTGCCACTGCAACCAGCGCGGAATTTCGGCACCACAGTTTTCAGAAAATCGTAGAAGGTTTTGGAAATTGGTCAAAGGCATAATGCCGGGCACTATAGGCTTGTCGATGCCGGCTTTCTGACAGTTTTCGACAAATTTAAAGTAGGCATCTGGATTATAAAAATACTGGGTAATGGCTCGGTTTGCACCCGCCTTAAACTTTTCACCTAACCAATAGATGTCTTTACTGTAGCTTTCAGCTTCAGGATGAATTTCTGGGTAGGCGGCAACATTGATATCAAAGTGATCACCGGTTTTTTCACGGATTAGGGCAACCAACTCATTGGCATGCACTAGCTGTGTGGTGCCGCCAATACCTGAGGGCAGGTCGCCACGCAACGCTACTAGGTTTGAAATGCCCGCCTGTTGATACTCATTGATTAGCCCAAGAACGGTTTCTTGGCTGTCGCCACCAAAAGATAGATGAGGGGCCGCCTGATAACCCTGTTGCTGAAGATCCAATACCAGTTGTTTTGTGGTATCACGCGTAGATCCTCCCGCACCGTAGGTTACCGAATAAAATTTCGGGTTATAGCGATTGAGTTTTTCGCAGGTAAGATGCAACTTCTCACGACCCTGTTCAGTTTTTGCGGCAAAAAACTCAAAGCTAATATGTGGTTGTGTAGCCATAAAAAATCCGTTTTATTAGTACTTGTAGCTATCGTTTTTGAACGGGCCATCAACAGTAACATTAATATAGTCGGCCTGTGCCTCGGTTAACTTGGTAATAACACCACCAAATCCGCGGACCATATGGGCAGCCACTTCTTCATCAAGATGTTTTGGCAGTACTTCTACGCCCAATAGCTCAGCCTGTGTTGCTTTATCTTGGTTGGCAAAGGCACGACCATAGAGTTCAACCTGCGCTAACACTTGATTGGCAAATGAGCCATCCATAATTCGACTCGGATGCCCTGTTGCATTACCCAGATTGACTAAGCGTCCCTCTGCTAAAAGAAGGAGATGGTCATTGCTTTCTTGGTCACGGTAAACCTTGTGCACCTGTGGTTTAATTTCTTCCCAGTGCCAGGTTTCGCGCATATAGGCGGTATCAATTTCATTATCAAAGTGACCAATATTGCAGATTACACAGCCGCTTTTAATGGCAGCAAGCACACTAGAATCACACACGTTATAGTTACCGGTTGTAGTCACCAAAAGATCGGTACTAGCAAGTAAATCTGTGTTCACACCCTGATTGACATCACCCTGATTGTAGGTTGAAACCACCTCAAAGCCGTCCATGCAGGCCTGCATGGCACAGATTGGATCCACTTCAGTGACTTTAACAATCATGCCCTCTTGACGCAGTGATTGCGCGGAGCCTTTACCCACATCACCGTATCCAATAACCAGCGCTTTTTTGCCTGATAGTAGGTGGTCAGTAGCGCGTTTAATCGCGTCATTAAGGCTGTGGCGACAACCGTATTTGTTATCATTTTTTGATTTGGTGACAGAGTCATTTACATTGATAGCAGGTATTTTTAGCTCTCCCGCTTCAAGCATTTCGTATAAGCGATGAACACCCGTGGTGGTTTCTTCGGTCACGCCATGCACATGATCCAGAACCTCAGGGTATTTTTCATGCAATAGCGAGGTAAGATCACCGCCATCGTCCAAAATCATATTGGCATTCCAAGGCTCACCATCTTTTAATACTTGCTGTTCTAAACACCAGTCATATTCTTCTTCAGTTTCACCTTTCCAGGCAAATACTGGGGTGCCATTAGCGGCAATAGCCGCCGCCGCATGATCCTGTGTCGAGAAAATATTACATGAGGTCCAACGAACTTCTGCACCTAGCGACTCTAAGGTTTCAATTAACACTGCGGTTTGGATGGTCATATGGATACAGCCCAAAATTCTTGCGCCAGCCAGTGGTTGCTCAGCATTATATTTACTGCGAAGCGCCATCAGTGCAGGCATCTCTGATTCTGCAATCGAGATTTCTTTTCTACCCCATTCTGCTAGGTTGATATCAGCCACTTTATAATCAGTGAATGGTGCATTATTTTTTACGGATTTTAATACGGTCATATTAGTTACCTTTCAATGTGTCTATTAGCTACAGCGCTTTTTTAAGCGTTGCGGCTCGATCAGTTTTTTCCCAAGTGAAGCTTGATTCAGTGCGGCCAAAATGCCCATAGGCAGCAGTTTTACGATAAATTGGCTTGCGCAGATCGAGCATCTCGATTAATCCTCTCGGACGCAAATCAAATTGTTCGCGAACGAGTTCTACAATTTTTTCATCAGACAGTTTTCCCGTACCAAATGTATTGATACTGATAGACGTAGGCTCAGAAACCCCAATAGCGTAGGAAATTTGAATTTCACAGCGATCAGCTAGGCCCGCGGCAACAATATTTTTTGCCACATAACGGCCGGCATAAGCCGCTGATCGGTCTACTTTGGTGGGGTCCTTGCCCGAAAAAGCACCGCCACCATGGTGTGCCATGCCGCCATAGGTATCGACAATGATTTTTCGCCCGGTTAGACCACAGTCACCCATTGGGCCGCCGATTTCAAAGTTACCGGTTGGGTTAATATGGTACTGAGTACCCGCATGCAACCACTCAGCGGGCAGTACATGGTCGACTATTTCACTGCGAACGGCGCTTTGTAGGTCTTTCTGTGAAATATCCGGCGAGTGTTGGGTAGATAACACTACCGCATCCACAGCAACGGGGACACCCTGATCATATCTTAATGTGACCTGACTTTTGGCATCCGGGCGAAGCCATGGCAGTGCACCGCTCTTTCTTAACTGAGCCTGACGCTCAACTAAGCGATGAGAGTAGAAGATGGGTGCCGGCATAAGCACCTCAGTTTCATTGCTGGCATAACCAAACATTAAGCCCTGATCGCCCGCGCCTATATCTTTGTTTTCCGCTTCATCAACACCCTGAGCAATATCCGATGATTGTTTTCCGATGGCATTAATAACCGCACAGGAATTGCCGTCAAAGCCCTTGTCAGAATGATCGTAACCAATACCAGTAATTACATCGCGAACAATTTGCTCTAAATCAACATAGGTTTTGGTGCGTACTTCACCGGCAATAATTGCCATGCCGGTTTTGACCATAGTTTCTACTGCTACCCGTGAATGAGGGTCATCGGTAATAATGGCATCTAAAACAGCATCAGAAATTTGATCGGCCATTTTATCTGGATGCCCTTCAGATACTGATTCAGATGTAAAAAGATTGTAGGTTGACATAAGGTTCCTTTAAAGAGTGGTTACAGCTTTTTTAAACTGCCGAAGCTGAATGCGAAATCCATTGCGTTGTGTAAGAAATAAACTATTTCCCTCTATTAGCCCTGCGGTTTCTGCCCAGCCAGTAATCTCACTTGGGTCAAAGCCGAGCCACAGATCACCACAGGCATTTTTTACCCAGTCTTGGTCGTGAGCGCAAAGATCAGTAATCAGTAAAACACCATTATGGGTTAACAGATCGGCGCAGTGCTTGATGATATCTGCCGGAATAGGGTTGTGATGTAGCACCATATTGAGTGAAACAAAATCCGCCTGTATTTTTTCATTGAGGGCAGAAAGGCTGTCTCCATGCAAAAAACTAATATTGTTTAAACCCTGCTTTTTAACTCGCTGTGCACATTGCTCAAGCATTTCTGCACTGTTATCCAATGCAATCACCTGATCAAATGTGGCGCATAACTTTTTAAGAAACTGTCCATACCCAGGGCCAATTTCTAGGGCCTTTGATGTTGCGTCTAATGAGCTTTCTAGCAAGCTTTCAACACTGTCGCCGTAATCACTCCAGCTCGCAATAAGGTCCTGATTTTCTTCAAAAAGAGACACATTGCGATTGAAAAATTCCACTGAGGCGTTGGCGCGCTCTTGGTTAATACCTGTAAGTCGCTCAGCAACGTCGGCGTCAACTATTGCCTTATCAATTGCTTGAAATAGGGCTTTTTGCATTATTTGCAAATCAATATCTGGATTGAGCGGATTTCTTCTATAAAAAATAGTCGTGCCTTCTCTGCGAGAGGACACTAAACCAGCATTGGAAAGTATTTTTAGATGATGACTCATAGCTGATTGGCGAATATCAAAAACTTGGCAGAGCTCTAATACGCCATAGGCATTTTGTTGCAGAACTTTAAGAATTTGAATGCGCAAGGGATCTCCAGCGGCCTTACAAAGGATGCCGATGGCGCCAACTGCTTGAGGGGCAGTCTGATCAAATGTGCTTGTAGCATTGGATTGTTCTGACATAGGCGGGATTTTAGCACACTGAATTTACTCCATCAAAATATTTTTATATAAAAATATTTTGATGCCTAATGCATAGATGAAAATAATTACAATTACAGCCGTTTAAATCAGTAATTCTGGTTTACTGATGATGCCTTCTAAGCGACAATAGCGATTCTAAATTTGTCGCTTCAGGAGTAATAATTCATGGCCTCACGTCGAGACCTCGCTAATGCTATTCGCGCCCTAAGTATGGACGCTGTTCAACAAGCTAATAGTGGCCACCCAGGTGCCCCCATGGGTATGGCTGATATTGCGGAAGTATTGTGGAGAGATCATTTAAGCCACAACCCCGCAGACCCATTATGGGCCAACCGAGACCGCTTTGTATTATCAAATGGTCATGGTTCTATGCTGTTGTACTCCCTGTTGCATCTCACTGGTTATGATTTGCCGATTGAAGAGATTAAGAATTTCCGTCAGTTACATTCAAAAACTCCGGGTCATCCCGAATATGGTTATGCGCCAGGCGTTGAAACAACCACAGGCCCGTTGGGTCAGGGTATTAGTAATGCGGTGGGTATGGCGCTGGCTGAGAAAGTATTGGCGGCCCAATTTAATAAGCCTGAGCATAATCTTGTTGACCACCATACCTACACTTTTTTGGGCGATGGTTGCCTAATGGAAGGTATTTCCCACGAAGTATGCTCCCTCGCGGGCACCTTAAAGCTAGGAAAATTAATTGCCTTTTATGACGACAATGGTATCTCGATTGACGGTGATGTTGCCGGTGTAGATGGTGATGGTGGTTGGTTTACCGATGATACCCCTGCTCGCTTTGAATCCTATGGCTGGCAGGTTATTCCTGCAGTTGATGGTCATGATTCTGATGCCATTGATGCCGCGATTAAACAGGCACAGGCTTGCGAAAAACCTACTCTAATATGCTGTAAAACCATTATTGGATTTGGTTCGCCCAATAAGCAGGGCAAAGAAGACTGTCATGGTGCCCCCTTAGGTGCCGATGAAATTGCCCTTACCCGCGAGCAGTTGGGTTGGGACTATGGCGCTTTTGAAATTCCTGAAGATTATTACTCAGCATGGAATGGCGTTGCAAAAGGTCAGGCTGCACAGTCTGCATGGAATCAACAATTTGCCGCCTACCAATCGGCCTATCCAGAATTAGCCGCTGAATTTGAGCGTCGAACGCAGGGTGAGCTTCCTGCTGATTTTAGCGACAAGGCCGATGCCTATATTCGTGACTGCCAAGAAAAAATGGAAAAAGTTGCCTCGCGCAAGGCATCACAAAATTGCCTCAATGCCTTTGGCCCACTTCTTCCTGAACTATTGGGTGGTTCTGCAGATTTGGCCGGTTCCAACCTGACAATTTGGTCCGGTTGCAAAGATATCAGCGGCGATAATGCCGATGGTAATTATCTCTATTACGGTGTTCGTGAATTTGGTATGAGTGCCATTATGAATGGTATCGCACTGCATGGTGGCTTTATCAATTATGGCGCTACATTCCTAATGTTTATGGAATATGCCCGCAATGCAGTGCGCATGGCGGCATTGATGAAGCAGCAAAGTATTTTTGTCTACACTCATGATTCTATTGGTTTGGGTGAAGATGGCCCTACTCACCAACCGGTAGAACAGTTAAGTGCTCTTCGCGCAACACCTAACCTTCATACATGGCGTCCTTGTGATACGGTTGAATCGGCAGTCAGTTGGAAAACGGCTATCGAACGCAATGATGGGCCAAGCGCATTGGTATTTAGCCGTCAGGGCTTAGCGCCAATGGCACGTTCCGATGAGCAGTTAAGTAATGTCAGTCGAGGTGGCTATACTTTACGTAAAGCTAATGATGCACAGGCTATTATTATTGCTACCGGCTCGGAAGTTGAGCTGGCAACCACAGCCGCAGACCAGCTTGCTGAAAAAGGCATTGCGGTTAGCGTAGTATCTATGCCCTGTGCAGAAATATTCTGCGAACAAGACAAAGCCTATCAAGAATCTGTTTTGCCACATGCAATTAGAGCACGAGTGGCAGTCGAGGCCTTGCATGCAGATTACTGGCACAAATTTGTTGGCCTAGATGGTCGTGTGGTTGGCATGACTAGTTTTGGCGAGTCAGCACCCGGGGGTGTATTAATGAAAGAATTTGGTTTTACCGTTGAAAACTTAGTGGCTAAGGTTTTGGAGACCCTAGGCTAATGATTCGCGTAGCCATTAATGGCTATGGACGGATAGGCCGCTCTGTTCTGAGAGCGGCCTATGAATCTAAGCTACAAGACCAGGTAAAAATTGTCGCGATAAATGAGCCTGCTGATAATAAAACCATAGCCCACCTAACCCGTTATGATTCTACCCATGGTCGATTTTTGGGTGAAGTGAACTGTGACAAAAATACCCTTACTGTCTGTGGTGATTCCATTGCCATCGTGCATCAAGACGATTTAGATCAACTGCCATGGGCGGCATTAAAGATTGATGTTGTTTTGGAATGTAGTGGTAGCTTTAGCGATCGCAACAATGCTGAAAAGCATTTGCACAGCGGGGCCAAAAGAGTACTGTTCTCACAGCCTGCGGAATCTGATGTCGACGCCACCATAGTTTATGGCTACAACCATCAACAGCTCACAGGTAGTGAAAAGATAATCTCAAGTGCCTCCTGCTCAACCAACTGTGTTGTCCCTGTGATTCAGGCACTAAATGATAGTTTTTCAGTTGATGGCGGTGTGATTACCACTATTCATTCGGCGATGAATGATCAGCCGGTTTTAGATGCCTATCATCATACAGATTTTCGTAAAACCCGTGCGGCAATGAACTCGATTATCCCAGTGGATACAGGTCTTGGTTTGGGTATTGATCGTTTGATGCCCCATATGGCTGGGCGATTTCAAGCACAGGCGATGCGGGTTCCAACCATCAACGTATCGGCTATCGATTTATCGGTATTAGTTAATCAGGCCGTTGATACAGCGATGGTTAATCAAGCCTTAGCCAATGCAGCTCAAGGGCCGCTTAAAAATATCTTGGGTTATACCGAAGAGCCACTGGCATCCTGCGATTTTAATCACGACCCAAGAAGCGGCATTGTGGATGCCAGTCAAACCCGAGTGAGTCAGCAAAAATTAATTAAAGTCCTTATTTGGTTTGATAACGAATGGGGCTATGCCAATAGAATGTTGGATGTATTGAAAAACTGGTAAGCGCCAGAGAATCACGCAATCCATTTAAACTAAATAATAGGAAAAGTAATGACTATCAAACTAATGACTGATTTAGATCTCAGCCAAAAACGTGTATTGATTCGCGAAGATCTAAATGTACCGGTTAAAAATGCTGTGGTAACCAGTGATGCCAGAATTAATGCGGCACTGCCAACCATTAAGCAAGCATTAGATCATGGAGCTATGGTTATTTTGATGTCCCATCTGGGTCGCCCAACTGAAGGCCAGTTTGAAGATCAGTTTAGCTTACAGCCTGTGGCTGATAGCCTCAGTCAAAAATTAGGCGCAAAAGTACAGTTAGTTACTGACTGGTCTAATGGTGTTGAAGTAGCTGCAGGGCAGGTAGCATTATTAGAAAACGTACGCTTTAACAGGGGCGAAAAAGCCAATGATGATTCCCTATCCCAAGCGTACGCCAAACTTTGCGATATTTTTGTAATGGATGCCTTTGGCACTGCCCATCGCGCTCAAGCATCAACCCATGGTGTAGCTAAATTTGCTCCGATTGCCTGTGCCGGCCCTCTTTTGGCCAATGAGCTAAATGCCCTTGAAAAAGCCATAGCTACTCCTAAAGCACCCGTGGGTGCCATCGTTGGCGGATCAAAGGTTTCCACTAAACTCATGGTTCTTGAAACTCTGGCCGATAAAGTTGATCAGTTAATTGTCGGCGGTGGTATTGCCAATACATTCTTAGCGGCCGCAGGACACCCTGTTGGAAAATCACTGTATGAGCCAGATTTAATTCCAGCGGCCAAAGCATTGATGGAAAAGGTTCAGATTCCTCTGCCCACCGATGTCGTGGTTGGTAAAGAGTTTTCAGAAACTGCACAGGCACGCGTGATTTCAGTCGATGCCGTGGAAGCGGATGATATGATTTTTGACATAGGCCCCCAGTCAGCCAGTCAATTAGCTGAGATTATTAAAACCTTAGGTACCATTATTTGGAATGGTCCCGTGGGCGTGTTTGAATTTGATCAATTTGCCGAGGGCACTAAAGCACTGTCCTATGCCATTGCTGAAAGTGAAGGATTTTCAATTGCCGGTGGCGGTGATACCCTCGCGGCAGTCGATAAATATGAAATTGCCGAGCAAGTATCCTATATTTCTACAGGTGGGGGTGCGTTTTTGGAGTATGTTGAAGGAAAAGAATTCCCCGCCGTAGCCCTGCTAAAAGCTCGAGCAGCTAGCGACTAAATAAGCTTACCAGTGGTAGGGTTGCAAGGAACGCAATTTACAAACAAGGCTTACAAGGAAAGAAGCGATGTCACTTCTCTCAATGAGACAATTGTTGGACCATGCCGCAGAAAATAGCTACGGTGTACCAGTAGAGCAGATATGTGAGGGAATAAAAAACGGAGTGCGTAAGATTAATATAGATACTGATTTACGCTTGGCATCCACCGGTATTATTCGCCAATTTTTAGCCAAAAACCCAACAGCTTTTGATCCCCGCGCCTACTGAAAAGAAACCATAGTAGCCATGAGAGATATAGCCGTTGCGCGCCATGAAGGATTCGGTACAGCCGGCAATGAAAAGAAAATAGTGCCTCTGGGACTAGCTGTAATTACAGATAGATATACTGGAGAAGAGTTTAGCGCTCAAATTCATTTACTCTAGGCTTGCGAATATTGTTGATTGTTGCCTAACCACCGATCTATCAGTGGATCGACCGATTGTGGATGCTGTTTGATTAGAAGCTCAGCCGCTTGCTTTATTTGAGGTAATAAATGTGCATCGCGTTGTAGATCGGCAATTTGCAACTGCATATCCCCAGTTTGACGGGTACCCAGTAGTTCCCCCGGGCCCCTTAATTCGAGATCTTTTTCTGCAATCACAAAGCCATCATTTGTTTCACGCATGGTTTTTAAGCGCGCACTGCCATTGGCTGATATGGGTGAGCTGTAAAGTAGCACGCAATGACTTTGGGTGGCGCCACGCCCTACTCGGCCTCTCAGCTGATGCAGTTGCGATAAACCAAGTCGTTCGGCATTTTCAATAATCATCAAACTGGCATTGGGTACATCAACCCCCACTTCAATCACCGTAGTAGCAACTAGCAGGTTAATTTCTCCTGCCTTAAATGCATTCATGATTTCAAGTTTTTCTCGCGGTTTTAAACGCCCATGCACTAGACCTATGGATAGCTCGGGTAGCATAAGTTGTAATTCACTGGCAGTAACCTCTGCCGCCTGAGCTTCAAGTACATCTGACTCTTCAATAAGCGTACAAACCCAGTAGGCTTGGCGACCCTCGATACAGGATGCTCGCACTCGTTCAATAATATCGTTGCGCCTTAGGTTACTAAGCACCGCAGTCTCTACTGGGGTTCGTCCGGGTGGTAATTCATCTATTATCGAGCAGTCGAGATCGGCATAGGCGCTCATAGCTAATGTTCTTGGGATTGGTGTTGCGGTCATAATTAATTGATGGGGGGCTAAACTGTTCTGTGCAGTTTGATTATCGCCAAACCCCTTATTGCGCAATGCCAGACGTTGATGCACACCGAATCGATGCTGTTCATCAATAATAGTGATGCCTAAATCATTAAATTCTACGCTGTCTTGAAATAGCGCGTGGGTGCCTATCACCATCTGTGCACTACCGTCTGCGATACGACCTAGCTGGACTTCTCTGGCTTTGCCTTTTACCTTGCCGGTTAACCAGGCAACACTAATATCCATGGTTTTAAACCATTGTTCAAAATTAATTCTATGCTGTTCGGCAAGAATTTCTGTTGGCGCCATTAAGGCGGCCTGTTTGCCGTTGGCAATGGCTTGTATAGCGGCCGTTGCTGCTACCACCGTTTTTCCAGAACCTACATCGCCCTGAACCAGCCGCAACATTGGATAAGGTTTATAGATATCGGCTGCTATTTCTTGAGATACTTTTTGTTGAGCGCTGGTTAGCTCAAAAGGCAGCTGATCTAGAAAATGAGATAGAGCTTGTTTATTTGTTGTTAAGGATGGCGCAGGTTGGCTCTGTACCTTGTCGCGCATTTTTAGCAGACTTAAATTATGAGCAATT